>Ga0116200_10000110_pt1 | contig 20319 bp, 22 predicted proteins | sample Mar14436cmmetaG_FD_94478 | JGI IMG/M metagenome (GOLD analysis project Ga0116200, IMG submission 94478) | Marine hydrothermal vent microbial communities from Guaymas Basin, Gulf of California to study Microbial Dark Matter (Phase II) - Marker... ... | reverse complement strand
CTATTATAATATGCCAAAGAAAATACTCTATGTGGAGGATGACGAGGATACGAGAAATCTTGTCAGAATGATATTGAAGAGTAATGGATATAAAGTTATAACGGCATACAACGGCAGGGAGGGACTGAAAAAGTTAGAGGAGGATGACATTGATCTAGTAATCCTGGACATTATGCTTCCAGATACAAGTGGATGGGATATATTCCAGAGGATCAAGAAGGATCCGAGGAACAGGGATGTGAAGGTTGCATTTTTATCCGTGATACCCGTGTCGGAGGAGAGGCTGAAGACGCTGAGGAAGAGTGGTATTGAGGATTACATAACGAAGCCATTCGATAATGATGATCTGGTAAGGAGAGTGAGGAGGATCCTGGGAGAAGACAGATCTATAAGAGGAAATGACAAAGAGGATACTCCACGTTGAGGATGATAAGGATACCTGCAATCTGGTTAAGATTCTTCTACAAGAGCAGGGATATGAGGTCATAACCGCTTTTAATGGGAATGAATGCTTGAATATACTGAAAGAGGAGAGGGTAGATCTAGTAATCCTGGACATTATGCTTCCAGATACAAGTGGATGGGATATATATCAGAGAATGAAGGAGACATTCTATCCCGCTAAGGTCGCATTTCTCAGTGTAATGCCGATCTCGGATAACGAGTTGGATAATTTAAAGGAGGACGGCATTTCCGACTACATAAGGAAACCATTTGATAATGAGGATCTCGTTAGAAGGGTGAGGAATATCCTTGAGGTCAGGAAAAATATACTCCATATCGAAGACGATGAGGATACAAGAAACCTGGTTAAAATGCTTCTTGAGGCCCGGGGCTATGGGGTTATATCGGTATCTGAGGGTAGAGAGGGTCTGGATCGGTTAAGTGGGGATATAGATCTTGTGCTGTTGGATGTTATGCTTCCCGACGTGAGTGGGTGGACAGTATTCCATGAGATCAGGAAAAATCCAGGGAACAGGAACCTGAAGGTGGCATTTCTAAGCATTGTCCCTATATCGGATGAGCAACTGATAGAATTTCGGAAAGAGGGGGTCCTGGACTACATAACTAAGCCATTTGACAAGGAAGATCTGATCAGAAGGATAGACAGGATAATTTGGGCGGAATAATAGAACAATGTCTATTTTTTATACAAATAAATTAGATTTAGCTTTGTTTTTTATGGATATAATCCAATAATTGTCGTAATGCAATCAAAAATTATGATTGTTGACGACGAGGAGGATACTGTCGGGTTGGTTAGGACCCTTCTAAAGAAGGAGGGCTATGATGTTGTAACAGCGAGTAGTGCCTCGGAGTGCCTGAGGAAATTAAAAGGAGACGAGATCGATCTAATCTTGCTGGATATCCTGATGCCAGAGACGAGCGGGAGGGATCTGTGTATTAAACTCAGGAAGAGCAGAGAGCCTTATCGGGGCAAGATCATATACCTGAGCGTTATGGAGCCGTTAGAATACTGGAAAAAATATGGAAAGGAAGATCTTCAGAAACTGAATATCTCAGATTATATTACGAAGCCATTTGACAACAGGGATCTGATTAGAAGGGTGGGAGCTATACTCGCTTAATCGTTTTGTCGCAGAAGCCCGAAAATGTGCTGATAAACCCTTCTTTAAATTCCTTGTCCATTGAGATTATTACGGCGCCAATATTCCAAGAACGGATCTCTGCCGTCAATGCGTGAAAAAATTTGGAGATGTGGGAAACGCTATTATATAAATTCAAACCGGATAATGAATCAAAGATCAGAACCTTGGCATTAGATCTTTTTACCGCCTTAGCTATAGTAATGCTCAACCCGCTCAGATTCCTCGGATCCGCTAAGAGAAAGGAATGCCCATTATCGGTATCGAAGCCGAGACCTTTGGAGACTGTGTCAACAAAGAATATGGCCTCCGTATTGATCCCTTTTTTGGAAAACAGATCATTCAGCCGTCTGTGTGATTTGTTGATTGTTACGTACACACAATTTAAATTTTGCTCATTGACCAAGAGATCGAGGATATCAATGATGTCCTGATGGTACCCAGTTATGGAGGGAATGAACAAAACGATCGACCTGTCCTCGATACCTCTGAATTCCTCATGAATCGATTTCACCTTAATCTATTTGAAGCCGAGTTAATAAAGTTCAGAAGAAGAAAAAAGAAAAAGAAAAAGATCAGATTACATTCCTGAGGGCATTCCTCCCCCCATTCCGCCCTCTGGCATTCCTGAGGGCGTTTCTCCGCTCTTCTTCGTCGAGGAGATCACATCGTCAATTCTCAGGATCATCTCTGTTGCCTCTGATGCGGATTTTACTGCCTGTGTTTTTATTTTAAGGGGCTCAATTACACCCTTCTTCCACATATCTCCAATCTTGCCATCGAGAACTAAGACCCCGGTATCGATTTTGCCCTTTTCATGCTCTGCTCTCAGTTCGACTAGAGTGTCTATGGCGTCTAAACCCGCACTCTCTGCAAGCGTCCTTGGAATGAGCTCTACCGCATCTGCGAAAGCACCTATTGCAAGCTGTTCTCTGCCCCCCACTGTATCTGCGTATTCCCTAAGTCTTCTTGCGAGCTCTATCTCTGGGGCCCCTCCTCCGGGTACTACCAGTCCGACCTCCACCGCTGCGGCGATTCCGCCCAGGGCGTCCTTAACGGCCCTCTCAACCTCTTCAACTACGTGCTCTGTTCCACCCCTGATCAGTAAACTTACTGACTTTGGATTTTTGCAACCAGAGACAAAGGTCATCTCGTCCCCGGAGATTTTCCTTTCCTCTATGGTTTTAGCGTAGCCCAGATCCTTTGAGGTTAGATCCTTGATGTTTGTGACTATCGTCCCTCCGGTAGCCTTACTTAGTTTCTCCATATCCGACTTCTTTACCCTCCTTACGGCAAATATGCCCTTCTTTGATAGAAAGTGCTGAGCCAGATCATCGATTCCCTTCTGACAGAACACCGCATTTGCCCCTGTCTTTGCAATCGTTTCAACCATCTCCTTCAACAGGTTCTCTTCCTGACTTATGAATGCCTGCAACTGATTTGGATCTGTAATCTGTATCTTTGCATCCGTCTCCGTTTCCTTGATCTCTATAGCAACATCCAGAAGGGCAATCTTTGCATTCTCAACCTTTTTCGGCATTCCAGAGTGCACTCTTTCCTTGTCAATAATTACCCCCTGAATTAACTCTGAATCAGCTGAGCTACCACCCTCCTTCTTTTCGACCTTCACATTATCCATATCCACACTGATCTTGCCATCCTCTTCCTCAGCAATCTGCTTGATGGCCTCCATAGATAATCTGGCTATCACTTCCTTTGATGCCTCAGCACCCTTCCCTGTCATGGCCGTTTTTGCTATCTCCATGAGTAATTTCTCGTCCTTGATGGATATCTTCTTTCCGATATCCTCCAGAATTTCCTGTGCCTTTGCAGCAGCCATTCTATACCCCTTGGCAATTATCGAGGAGTGAATTCCCTTCTCCATCAGCTTCTCTGCATTTGCCAGGAGCTCTCCCGTTAGAATCACTGCGGTCGTTGTTCCATCCCCCACTTCTTCATCCTGCGTCTTTGCTACCTCAACAACCATCTTGGCTGCTGGGTGTTCGATATTCATCTCATCAACTATAGTTGCACCATCGTTTGTTATTACTATATCGCCCAGGTCATCAACTAACATCTTGTCCATTCCTCTGGGCCCCAGGGTCGTTTTTATCGTCTCTGCAACAGCTTTTGCAGCCATAATGTTGTTTTTCTGTGCATCTCTTCCAGTAGTCCTCAATGCCCCCTCGGGCAGTATAAATATAGGTTGTCCCGCATATTGTGCCATTTTACATCCTCCATTTTGTTTTATTTTTCGTCAAGATCCTCAGAACTTGATGTGTTAGATGTGAGATTAATTATAGGTTTGAATGTATATAAATCAACCTCGCCATTCTCTGGCTGTTGTGGAGAGCTCCATTCGGGTTGGGGGATGCGCTGAGGATAGGCATAATAAATAAACGATGGAATCAAAGCTAAAACCTCCCGCTCCGGAGTATCAATATTACCAGAGCCATTCCCAGGATTCCCGCAATGATAAAACCAAGGATACCTATTACGGGCAGTCCGAATAACAGGGGGCCCTTGCCAGTAAGCATTATCACCGAGGAACCGATGATTATCGCAGAGATGATCAGGCTTACAGAGAGCCTGTTACTTGCTAAATCCAGTTCGGCTATAACCCTGTTCAGACCCTTGTGCTCCAGGTCTATTAACAATTTACCCCCCTCCATCCTGGAGAGTATACGATTCAATCTTCTGGGCAAAAGCATCATCAGTTCATTAAATTCGGATACATTCTCTATGAATCTACCCAGTATTCTTCTTGGATGTACCCTCTCCGCAACTAATGATTCAACAAAGGGTTTAGATATCTCAGTGAGGTTGAAATCGGGATTCAATTCCCTACAGATCCCCTCAAGGGTTACCAGGGTTTTAATCAGCAGGGCGAAATTTGCGGGTATCCTTATCTTATGTTTTAATGCGGTTTTCATTATCTCGTTTATCATTACAGAAATGTTGACCTGTTTTAATTCGGTTCCATAGTATCTCTCTATGAGCCCCGCTATGTCATCTTTAAATTCGGGAATGGATGTTTCCTCGCCCACTATTCCGATATCCAGAAACTCGTCTATAATCCTGTTCGTATCTCTCTGTATTATGGCAATGAACAGGCTTGCAAGTTTCTCTTTCATGTAATCATCAACCCTGCCCACGATCCCGAAGTCCATGAAGGCAATTACCCTGTTATTAATCACAAAGATATTCCCCGGGTGTGGATCGGCATGGAAGAATCCATCGATTAGGATCTGCTTCATGTAGGATCTGGCTATGTTCTCGGATAGATTCTTTCTGACCTCATCCCCTATTTCTTTGCCTATGTCACTTATTTTGGTCCCTTGAATGGATTCCAGGGTCAGGATTCTCTTACTGGTGAGTTCCCAGTAGACCTTTGGTATATAAACCTCTTCAGAGTCGGTGAAATTTCGAGCAAATCTCTCCGCATTTCTCCCCTCAACCGTAAAATCTAATTCATTTCTTATGGTCCTGGCAAATTCATCCACTATCCCCACCGGATCATACAGTCTGCTCTCTGGTATGTGTTTTGTAATTAACCGAGCCAGATTAAAGAGAATGTCCAGGTCTTCCTCAATCGTATCCTCAATTTTTGGGCGTTGGACCTTCACAACCACATCCTTCCCATTTAAAACGGCGCGATGTACCTGAGCAATAGATGCTGCAGCTATGGGTTCTCTATCAAATGAATCAAATAGTTCGTTTATAGAAGCCCCAAATTCCTTTTTGATCTCCGACTCGACATCCTCATATCCAAAACCAGGAACCCTGTCCTGGAGCTTTTTAAACTCCTCAACAAATTCCACTGGAATTAGATCCGGTCTCATCGACAGAATCTGACCAAATTTGATAAAGGTTGGTCCCAGTTCCTCCAGAACGAGCCTGGCTCTGACCGGAACTGGTATCCTAACCACCTCCTTCCCTGGCTTTTTCCACGGTGGCAGTTTCAGTTCCAGTCGCTCTACCAGATGACTGAAGCCGTGCTTAATTAAGACATTGGCTATCTGTCTGCTCCTCTGGATGCGTTTGAATCTTCTATGTATCCTTCCGAACAACATAACCCCCTAATAATTCTTATTTACAAATATATATTCAATCTCTGATATATGAATAAAGTTAAGAATGGACATCTCTGTCATAGTCCCGGCATGGAATGAAGAGAGTTGCATCGAATCGTGCTTGAGGGCAATTCGCTCCCAGGAGACTGGGGCGGAGTATGAGGTTATCGTCTGCGATGCGAAGAGCGAGGATAAGACCCCGGAGATAGCCAGGAGATATGCAGATAAAATTGTAACTATAGACATTCACAGCCCCGGGATTAGCAGGAATATGGGAGCAAAGCAAGCTACTGGAGATTACCTGGTGTTTGTGGATGCAGATACAGTTCTACCACCAGGTTACCTGGAGAGGGTTATGGAAAAATTTAAGGACCCGGAGCTTCTGGGTTTCAGTGCAGGTTTTATATTTTCGAGGAGGAACGAGAGGTTAATCTTCACCGAAAAGATAACAAATTCCTATCTCAGCTTCAGGGACAGGGTTGGAATGACGACACTGGTTGGATTTAACCTCGCGGTAAGGAAAAAGGCCTTTGATACCATAAATGGTTTCAGGGACGTCCCGCTTGAGGACGGGGAGTTCAGCATCCGCCTTAGGAAATTGGGAAAGATCAGATACTTTACGGATTTTTATGTTATCACCTCGTCCAGAAGGCTTGATGAGATGGGCCTGCTGGGAACGATAAAGTACTATCTCGAGATGGACCTCGCGAGAAGAGACCCGAGGATCGGTAGATTACTGTCATATAACGAATATGTGAAATGCAAGGTGGATGACCTTCTATTGCAAAAAGAATTTGCGAGAATCTTCAGCTCTAATGTGTCTTTTTCGAAAATGGATATCACGGTCATGGATTACATCCAGAGGAAGTCGGATGACCTGCTCAAGATTATGCACAAAACGACGAGGGAGCAATTTGTAAGAAAAATTACAGAGATTTCAGAATCGATAGCTGAATTAAAGCTAAGGGCAAAAATAAGCAAAATGGATGTTGACAGAGCCATTAAATTGATTAAAGAGAGGATGAGATGAACCAAAAAACCAAAAACAGATTCCTGCAGGGAATAGGTATCAATGTTCTTCTCCTGGGTATAGTTAGCTTTCTGACGGACATAAGCTCTGAGATGATCCATCCGCTGCTCCCAATGTTCATTGTCGCTCTGGGGGGAAGTGGCCTGGTTGTTGGCATTATAGGTGGTTTGAGTGATTCCATAACAAGTATTCTTACCGTGCTATCTGGATATCTGTCAGATAGATCCGGAGAGAGAAGGCCCTTCGTATTTTCGGGTTATGGAGTCTCTTCCATAGCCAAATTGCTCTTGGCATTCTCGACTCAATGGTGGCATGTCCTGATATTAAGGCCTCTGGAGAGAGCGGGGAAGGGACTGAGAACCGCACCGAGGGATGCGATTATCGCAGAATCTGAGAGGGGAGTGAGGGGCAGGGCATTTGGTATACACAGAGCCATGGATACATCCGGGGCGATTATAGGGTCAATAATGGCTTTTATTCTCCTGTGGTTTTTAGGTATGAGATTTGAGACAATATTCCTGCTCGCGGGATTTATTGGCTTACTTGCATTAATTCCTCTGTTCTATGTGAGAGAGAGAAGGAGAGAACCAAAAAAATTAACGTTAAAAATTGGTCTTGGGGCACTGCCACGGGAATTCAGAGTATTTCTGTTAATTGCAACCGTATTTGCCCTTGGCAATTTCACATACATGTTCTTTATCCTCAGGGCGCAGGAATCCTTTCCGGATCCAAGGATGGCAATTGCTCTGCCAGTACTGTTATATGTGTGGTTCAATATTATCTATACGATATTCTCCATACCCGCTGGAATCCTCTCAGATAGAATTGGGAGGAAGAATGTCTTGATCATGGGTTACTCCCTTTTTGGTTTTACCTGTCTCGGGTTTGCCCTCTTTGAGTCTTTCCATGTATTAATTATCCTTTTTGGGCTGTATGGCCTGTTCTTTGCCCTGGTGGATGGCACACAGAGGGCATTTGCATCTGATTTGATTACTGAGGATTTGAGGGGTACGGCGCTCGGGACATTCCACACGGCGATTGCCCTTGCAACCCTGCCGGCGAGTGTCATTGCGGGATCGCTCTGGCAGTATATCAGCCCGGAGGCTACATTCTTTTACGGCTCTGGAATTGCCTTCCTATCTGCGATATTACTTCTTATTGCTTTTTAATTTTTATAGCAAATATATAGTCGTAGTAGAAGGTGGAGCTAATAAAGAAGAGTAGCAGGCTGTACTGGCAGATACTTGGGATCCTATTAATTGGTTTATTGCTCTACATGTTGGTTCCATTCCTCGATGTAATACTCTATGGGGTCTTCGTATACTACGTCACGAGACCCATCTATGAGAGAATAGAGGACAGGATCAAGAAAAGGAGTATATCCGCCTTTATATCCCTCTTCCTCTTTATCCTGCCAGTAATCATGATTGCTATTTACGCATTCAGCATTGCTTCCTTTGAATTGACGAGATTCATGGAGAGAATTGACTATACAATACACCTGGGCTACCTGAATAAAGCGATAGAGGAATTGAGCTCCATAGGGCGGCAGTTAACACCACAGGAACTCTGGGAGTTTATAAAGGAGAATCCGAGTATACAGGACATCTTGATCCTACCGGTAGCCAGTCTGGTGGACATCCTCTTTAAATTATTCCTAATGTTCACGATAGCTTTTTATTTATTAAAGGACGGTTACAGGCTGAGAGGGTGGGTCTCAGAAAAGGTTCTTGGAGGGGATGCTAAGTTATCTGATAGATTCTTTAATTCGATCGATGAGGACCTCAACAGGGTTTTCTTCGGCAATATATTGGTTGCTCTATTTACCGCCTTGATCGCGATTGCTCTGTTTTATATCTTAAATCTCTTTGCCCCCCAATACCTTGGAATTCCCTATCCCTTCCTTCTGGGGATATTGTGTGGGATAGCAATATTCATTCCGGGAATAGGTATAAAGATTGTGTGGGTGCCGATGGCCCTTTATCTCGTGATTCAGGCATATGTGAACAATGTATTATTTACGGGATGGTGGTTCATCCTCGTCTTCCTGATTTCTGTTTTCTTTCTCGTGGATCTCTCCCCCGATATCGTGCTCAGACCATATATAAGTGCAAAGAGGGTACACCCCGGGGTGATGCTGATCGCATACCTCTTTGGTTATATCGTCTTTGGATTTATGGGTCTGTTCCTGGGTCCGATAATAGTCATACTTGTAACAAATTTTATGAATATTATCCTGCCGGAGATAAGGAGGTAACCACTTTATTTTGTTTGAATTCTATTCTATAATCTCAGAAGAATGAAGACGAAAAATTTGATAAAGACGACTGAAAGCATATGTCCCAGATGTTTGAAAAAGATCCCCGCCGATCTGGTTGAGGAGGATGGCAGGATACTTATCAAAAAGGTATGCCCCGAGCATGGAAGGTTCGAGGAGGTCTATTGGGGGGATGCAGAGAGCTATAGAAGGGTTATGAGATTCCAGAACGATGGTACCGGTGTAGAGAACCCCAGGACTAAGAGAGATAAGGGCTGTCCCTATGACTGTGGTTTATGTAATGAGCACAAGAGCCAGACCGTTCTTGGCATAGTTGATGTAACAAATCGCTGCAATCTGAACTGTCCCATATGTTTCGCGAATGCCAACTCCACCGGAAGGGTCTATGAACCGAGCAGGGAACAGATAAGGGAGATGCTGCAAAATCTGAGAGATAACAGGCCCATCCCCGCCTTCGCCCTTCAGTTCTCTGGTGGCGAGCCAACAGTGAGAGATGATCTTCCCGAGTTGGTAAAAATTGCCAGGGAGGTGGGATTTTCCTATATAATGGTCGACACCAACGGAATAAGGGTTGCCGAGGACATAGAATATCTGAAAAAATTAAAGAGCTCTGGTATGAATTCCTTCTATTTACAGTTCGACGGCCTGGACGATGATATCTATGAGAAAATACGCGGGAGAAAACTCCTGAATACCAAGCTCAGGGTCATTGAGAATTGTCGTAGATTGGGATATAGATGCGTTGTACTGGTTGTTACACTGGTCAGGGGGATAAATGATCACCAGGTTGGGGGTATAATTGAATTTGCAATAAGAAATAGTGACGTCATTAGTTGTGTTAATTTTCAGCCGGTTTCCTTTGCGGGCAGGGTATCCGATGTAGAGAGAAAAAGAGGGAGGATAACCACATCAGAATTCGTAGATCGGGTAGAAGAGCAAACCAGGGGGAAGCTCAAGAGGGAGCATTTCTATCCTGTACCCGCCATGGTTCCTATATCGAGGTTCATAGAGGCATATAAACAAAAGCCAGTTATCCAGCTGAGTACCCATCCCTGCTGCGGTGTTGGGGCATATTTAATAGTTGACAAAAAAGGTGGGAGTTTCCCGATAAATGATGTTATAAACGTGGATAGATTCCTAGATATTCTGGATAGGGGTGCCAGAGAATTGAAAAAGAAGAGAAGAATTCTTAGAGGTATCAGCAAGCTTAAAATCGCCACCGAGCTCCTGAGGGAGGTTATCCGGAACATCCACGACAAAAAACTCAGGCAATTGATAATTCAAGTACTGAAAGAAGGCACCCTGAATTCGGCTATAAATTTCCACCAGGACACATTGATGATAGGCTGTATGCACTTCATGGACAGCTGGAATTTCGATCTGGAGAGGGTGGAGAGATGTGTAATACACTACTCACTTCCCGACGGAAGGATTATACCCTTCTGTTCCTACAATAATCTCCACAGAGAAGCTCTGGAGGAAAGATTTTCGGTTCCAATGGACGAGTGGAAGAAAGGGAATGATTAAAAAGAAAAATCATCCCATGTTCGTTTTTCACAAGAGAGACTCATAAATTTTAACCAGCTTTTCAACGGATTTATTAATATCTCTCTTTTTCACCTCCTCCAGTGCCTTTTCTCCGATCTCCTCCCTAAGCTTTTCATTCTCGAACAGAAACTCCGTATTTTCTGCAAGCTCCTCTATTGAGTTACATACGATCCCCCCCTTACCCACTACCTCCCTAAGTACCTCATTGTTTGAGATAAGTACCGGTTTTTTGAAGAGCATTGCCTCCTGAGCAACTATTCCCTCTGTCTCCACCTTGGAGGGCATCAACAGCATTGTAGCTTCATAAAATGCCGCGATTTTGTCTTCATACCCCAGGTAGTTGTAAAAATGAATGTTCTCAAGTTTTGGTATCTTTTTCTCTAATGTGCCTTTACCGACAATGAAGAATTCCCTGTCGGGAAGCTTTCTGGCGACCTCTATAACCCAGTCTATCCCCTTTGAGGCATCTATCCTTCCCAGAAAGAGTGCAAAATCCCCCCTGATATTATATTTCTCCCTAAAATTTACCGTTGGTTTTATATTCTCTACCGATTCCAGGGTGTTAATTCCATTCGGGACTACCTCGGTCCTTGGTTTAAGCCCCCGTTTTCTGAACATCTCTTTCGTTGCATTGGTCTGGCAGACAACGACATCAAAGCGATTGAAAAAGGAGATGACGTACCTCCAGGCCAGTTTCTGCAGGAACCTCGGCTGTCTGTGACCGAATACTCCCTCCAGGAGGTGATAGGGGTGTAGATGAGTCGTTACAACCTTTTTATTACCTAAGAGAGAGGAATACAGACCAAGAATATAACCCGTATGTATATGCACAATGTCTGCATCAATCTTCCTGAATGTTGGAATTATTATATCATAGTCCTGGAGCATGGGAACCGGGACGTAGGGGAGGGGTGAAACGGGAAATTTATAACGTTCTTTTACCCTGCCAGTAACCAGTCTGATATCAATATATTTTTGTAATAACGGTATAATTCTCTTGATATATACAGCGATTCCATTCAGTTGCTCAAATGTATCCGAGACCCAAACAACTCGCATCTTATCTATTCTTCATCTTCCTTTTTACTGATTTTGACCTCGTCCACAACGGGTTCGAACATGAAGTATTTCTCAACGTATTTCTTCATCTCATCATCTGAGATACAGGAACGTCTGCCCTCCACGTCATAGAGTCTATGGATGTCCCTGTATATCGCCAGAATCCTGGGGTCTCTCTTTTCTACCTTCACCCTCAAACCCATCAGGTCCTCCGCTATCTCCTCGACCTTCTTCCTTATCACCTCGGTGCCGGATGTATCCCCTATCATCAATTTCCTCTCACCACCCACGGATTCCGGGGGAAAGGGCTCATAGAGGAATGGATTTTTTATCACTGCCGCGGTGTGAATTCCGGACTCGTGGGCAAAGATATTCTTTCCAACTATCGCTTTATTTCTGGGGATAAATATCCTGACCTCCTTTTCTATGTATCTGGCAAATTCGACGAGGTATCTGGGATTATATTTTTCAAAACCCTTGACCCTGTGAACAAAAAAGACAAGAACCTTCTCCAATTCGCTATTGCCCGCCCGTTCACCGATACCCAGAAAGGTCAGATTTGACCAGTTGGCGCCATACCAGTAGGCTGCAAGTGAATTCGCGACCCCCAGACCGAAGTCATCGTGCATATGGGTTTCTATGTTCTTTACCCCCATATTCCTAAGTTCTTTGATCATCTTCGGTATCCCGTAGGGAAGATCGACCTCTAAAAAGGGCACCCCCAGACCCAGGGTATCGGCTACCCTGATAATCGCATTTTTATCCCTCGAGATTATCTCTCTTACCAGTGGAAAGGTGAAGCCCTCAAAATCAGATCTCGTGATATCCTCCAGATGACACCTTACCCTGAGACCGTGATCCAGGGCGTAATCTAATACCCTGAGATAGCTATCCATTGCCTCCTCCCTGCTTTTAAATTCTATCTTATCAAATATGTGGGGATCCGATACGGACATGAGTATTCCAGTTTCCTTTATCTCATCAAATTTTAGAACAAGGTCTATATCCTCTATTTTCGCTCTCGCCCACCCGGTAACCTCGGGAAGCTCATAATTTATATCCAGCATCTCTCTGGCGACCGCCTTATCCCTTTCATTATAGAGAAAGCACTCAAGTTTTTCGATTCCAATCTTGTGTAGATACTCATAGATCTTAAGCTTGTTCCTCTTCGTCATAACAATCCCAGGCATCTGGGCCCCATCTCTGATTGTCGAATCGCTGATCCAGATCTCCTGTTTTAGAGGTAACTCTATCTTTGGCATCTCCTCGTAGCTTCTGAACATTTTCATTATATTATTCTCAATAGAGGTTGATAAACCAGTAGTTATTTTTCAACGATCCTAACGAAGGCATCAAAAAGGGGGGTGTCGGTAGTTATAGAATAGAATTCAACGCCCGTATCGTCGCAGATTTCCTGTATACCCGAAATGTGCTCCTTTAACCTTTCTTGGTATCTCTTTTTGAAATCCGGGCTCAGAAAGGTTCTCTCGCTCTTAAGGCTCTCCATATCCTCGAATCTTACGTCATCCGTCCACCTCAGGCTGATCTCCCCCGGGTCCAAAATTTGGACCAATATGGCCTCCTTTGAATACTTGGCTATTCTATAGATGGCATATTCCAGAGATTCCATCGGCTCAATGAAGTCAGAGATTACAATGATAAATGACCTCGATTTTATCATATTTGTGTATTGCCCTATGCACTTTTCAAGGTCTGTTTTTCCCTTCTGAATTGCATTATTGAGCAATTCAACCATTCTAAAGAAGTGCATCTTCCCCTTCTTAGGTTGCATAACATCTGTTATTCTATCGGAGAACAGTGCAGAAGCAAACTTTTCATACTTGCTCATGGCGAGATAGGCAAAACCCACGGCGATGCTTCCCCCGTAGTCGAACTTTCTCATTCCAGAGACAGAAAAATCCATACTAGCACTGGAATCTATCAGTATGTGCAGGGTCAGGTCCTTTTCCTCCTCAAAGCGTCTTATATATAACCTTTCGGTTCTTGCGTAGACCCTCCAGTCGATGGACCTGAAATCATCCCCCGGGTAATACTCCCGGTAATCTGCTATCTCAATACCCCTACCCTGACGTACTGATCTCCTGCTGCCCATATAAACGCTGGAGACCTTTCTCCTGGCGAGAAGCTCGAGTCCTTTAAGCTGATCCAGAAAGGTTGGGTCAATTGCCACTCTACACCTCTTTTAATATCTCACCGATAACATCGTCTGTTGTTATTCCCTTACGTTCGGACTCGAAATTCAGAATCAACCTGTGTCTTAAAACGGGATATGCCATCTCCCTTATGTCTTCCTTACTCACGTAGTTCCTTCCATTAATTAATGCCCTCGCCTTTGCAGCCAGTACTAAACCGATAGTTGCCCTTGGTGAGGCCCCATAATCCAGATACTTTTTAGCAGTTCCATCCGTTATTGGTCTTGTCTTTGTTACAATATTCAGCGCATACTCTTTTACCTCATTCGCTATGGGGATTTTACGAGTTAATTCCTGAATAGCGAGAAGCTTTTCCTTACCTATTATCTTCCTCGTCTTTGGTACGGTTTCCCCGGTATAAAGGTCCACAATTCTGTCTTCTTCCTCCATACTTGGATAATCGACCAGTATCTTCAGAAGAAATCTATCAGTCTGTGCCTCTGGCAATGGATACGTTCCCTCCATCTCTATTGGATTCTGGGTTGCAAGTACAAAGAATGGCTTATCTAATGGGTATGTTGACGTTCCCACAGAGACCTGTCTCTCCTGCATTGCCTCCAACAGGGCAGATTGCGTCTTTGGTGTTGCTCGGTTTATCTCATCGGCAAGGAGGATATTGGTAAAGACGGGTCCCTTCTCAAATTTAAATATCTTTCTCCCATCCCTCTCCTCCACTACATACGTCCCGGTTATATCGGAGGGCATTAGATCTGGCGTACACTGTATTCTTTTAAAATCGAGATCCATTATTTCAGATAGTGTACTAATCATCAATGTCTTGCCCAAACCAGGAAATCCCTCCAGAAGGGCATGATTCCTTGTAAATATCGCTACAAGTATCTGCTCTATTACCTTTTCCTGACCTGCTATAACCCGCTTCATCTCGTAAAGGATATCATTGTATATATCTTTCATTTTGTGGTATACCCTCTTAATGTCCTCCCTTTCATTGGGAATATCTATGAGGCTTATTTGTTCTTTTTCTCTTCCTTCATTTGTCTCCTTCATCTTCCAGATACTCCCCCCGATCTTGCTCTGAAATCCTTTTTTCATTCCTCCTCCTCTAATATATTTTGTAATGATTGAAAATATTTCCTGATGAGCTCTCTGGCCCATACGGGATCTTGTTCCGGAATTTCAGATGATTTTCCCTTCAGATTACGTGAAAATTTGCCCCTTATCTCCTCCTCTTCTACATCCTTAATCTCGATCTCTCCTCCATATTCTGGATGCACCTCCATATCTATTTCCTTTCCGGCGATCTTTGCGGATGACGCTTCCCCGTAGATATCTGGATTTGATTCCTCACCAACGCCCCCGCCAAACCCCGGAATTGGGCCCTCATTTATCCCGGGCAATTCACCGCCACTCTTCCCTCCAAGTGTGTCCTCATCTACCCTGTTTTTGGATTCGAACTTCTCCTCTTCCTCCCACTGGAACCCATTATCGCGAACTATGTCAAAACCCGTGAGATTCTCGATCTGATCTAAAAAATCTCTGATTAAACCATGGAAATTAAAACCAAGGTCCTCGATATTTATGAAATTTATTGAGAGAAAGATAAAAACCAGTATTACAGTCAGAATTGTTCTCGAGATTACCTCTTTCGTATCCAGGAAGGAGGAGTACCATATCCTGTCCATCCTCCTGGAGACGTCTTTCACCAGGCTTTCTACAATAATGTTTCTCACATTTCTGTTGTCATAGGCGGTTTGGAGTCTTTCATTCAGCGAAGGATATCTAATTACTATGGACCTGATGACATTCGTCCTGTGGATCCTATATATCACATCTATCATCAAGTAGATGATGGCGGGACAAAGGGCAATAATTGCTGGTATGCCAAGGAACCTCAGGATTATGGCGAATGCCAGAAAAACTATGATGGTATTCAGAATAACACAAAATGCGTGGATCTTCCAGGAGAGCTTCTTAACCTCATTCAACCGTGAAACAATTGGGTCATTCATTTTATTTTGGTAGACGATCTATGTTGTCATTTATTAGTATTAGAGTGCTCTGCAGATCTTGCAGCATCTCAGTAATATTCTCTATCTCATCCTCACAAACTGAGGCATTGGCGCAATCCACAATATCGAGGGCATTCATCAGATCTTCTGCCTCTTCCCTCGCTATGCCGATATTTACCCTAAGTTTTGCGGCATAATCCCTATACACTGCAATATCAGACTCCAGTAGTTCGACCTCCTTTTTCTTTAGATCATAATTCTTCTCACAGACCCCGAGATCCTGCTTTGCAGCCAAGTAGTCCGATTTCCATTGGTCCCTCTCCTGCTCAATTATGGATAGATCCCTCTCGAGATCCTCTTTCTCACTCCTGACAGTTGTATAATAATCGCTCAGAGAGGATATCCTCTGTTTGGAGAGATTCAATTCATTTATGATATCTATAAGGGCCTGCTCCTTTTCCTGGAGCTCCTCATCCTTCGCCTTTATCTCCTCCCTGCTCCTGTTCAGATCATTCTGGGCTTGTTCGAACATCTCTTTGAATTTCAGGTATCGGGCATTGACCCTATGGTAGGTATAATCGCTGTAGAGCATAACCCCCACCATTGCAATTAGCAATAAGATTAACAACCCGAAAAATACAAAGTTTACGTCTCTCCTCATTGATTATCTATTGGATTTTCTGACAGAAATACTTTTAACTATGGTGCGCAGTTGAATGTAAATACGGACATTGGCCCCGCACCGGCGAAAACCCAGTTGACTATCGTCAAGGCTATCAAAACAATGATCAGCCCTATGATTGCGTGGACTATCGTTATTTTTGCCTCCCTTCGCGCAGCCAAGTCATCCTCTGACCCCATCCACTTTATACCCGCGAGAGTTATCACCAGGGTTGTAATACCGGCCGTTATGCCCCAGAGAACCAGCACGATGTTGCAGAGGAAGGTGTTTATATATTTCTGTGGTGGAGGACTCAAACAGCAGGCATAAGTATCAAACCACCAGGTAAAGGAGCAATCATTCCACCACCCTTCAGGAACACCCGTACATGTACCCCACCAAAGACAATTGAATTCACAGCCAGGATAGCCCGCATCTATGCATGCTTGAGTACCTGATTTTCCAGCGGGTACAGTTATTACATTGCCAGGATCATCACAATCAAGATCTCCTGTAACACCCCCTGCAGCAATTACAAAAAATACAACCATAAGTAAAATCTTTGCCTTCATTTCATGTAATATCATATCTGGGTAATATTGTAACGACGTCACCCGAGGTGCTATTGATACATACTATTAACCTCTTAGTTGTTTTGTTTGAATAGGGCATGAACTCAGGTACGACAACTGGAAGTGGTAATTCCATTTCCACGAGCCACATGTCATTAGAGAGATGGACTGATTTTACATCTCCGTACTTAAATTCCCTCTTGGCGATCATGATGGCCTGCTCTTCACTGGTTATTATAGGTTCTATCTCTTTCTCTGGTTTGTGGGAGATGCACACGGCAACCATGGTTATTAATATTAATATCACTGCACCTATGGTTATCGCCTTCCTTGGTTCAGTTCTGCAGTAGTCTCTTATGTAGCCCAAGTAGAGTTCCAAATAGTATCCCAAGTACATTATTATCCTGTCTACTTTTCTCCGCATCCCGTCCTTTTCCATTCTGACAGATAATGGATTTAGTAATTTATCTGAGTTCAGGAATAAATACCTAACCCGTAGATATAATCTCATTCCAATATACTACCATGACAGAGAAGGTTAAGGTTAAGGATTATATGACAAGGGAGGTAGACTATCTCTCGTATAATCTGACGGTGAAAGAGGCAATCGAGATCCTTCTCAAATCCAAACATCAAAATTTTCCGGTAACGAGGAATAGTAACCTGGTTGGTGTCATAACGGCAAAGGATCTGCTGAGGAATTATAACACTCCTGACAAGCCAATAAAGGATATAACGAGGAGAAGGCTCATTGTTGCGCGTCCAGACCTGAACTTAGACGATGCCGCGAGGATCATGTTCAGGAATGGTCTGAAAAAATTGCCAGTAATTGATGAGAAGGGGAGATTGATTGGTATTATAACAAACACCGACATACTTAGATCCCATATAGAGAGGGCAACACCGAGGAAGGTTGATATGGTCAAGAATCTCCTTGAGTCAGAGTATGGCATCAGAGTTACAGTTAAGAAATATCCCATACCGATAGATAAGTTACATCCAACACAGGACAGGATATATGCGGACGAATTGGAAGGCAGGGAATATGAACTAAAAAAGGGACTCGCAGAACCCCTAATTGTGATAAAAAAGAGGAACTACTATGTGCTGGTGGATGGACATCACAGGGCTGTTGCGGCTCTGAACCTAGGTATAGATGAGCTGGCGGCGCATGTTCTGGAGATGGACAGAGATGTCGAACTTGGGATGGAAAAATCTGCCAGAGAAAAGAATCTGATAACATTGAGGGATATCAAGATTATGGATTATACTCAGCACCCATTGGTGGAGATCACAACGAAATTAATTAGAAGAAGGCATCTCCAGTAATCCCAGGAAGTGAAATTGGGCTTTTTATATTTACATTTAGAATATAATTTACGGTTGAATTGGATGAAAATGGCCGAATTACCACTGGCCCCCGTGGAGAGGGTTATGAGAAATGCCGGCGCAGACAGGATTTCTATCGATGCAGTTAAGAGGGCGGCGGATGAGGCAGAACTCACTATAAAGAGATTGACCGAAAGCGCCCAGAGAATTGCAAACAGAGATGGAAGAAAAACCATAACCTCCAGGGACATAACCCTCGCTTCCAGATTGATAAGGGTGGCAGAACCCTGTCCATAATCAGTTGTGTAAGGGGTGGTTGGCTTAAATGAATTCGCTCATCTTCAGAAGAGGCTATAAAAACTGGAAAACAACCTACAGGGTTGAGATAAATTTTGAGTATACCGCGGATCTGGAAAAAAGATTGACTGATGTGACATTACATCAGCTGGATATCAATCGCAGTGTCACAATACCCTGGAGCATATTTAGGTCATATCTGGATGGTGATGAAGATGGTATTTACGCAGATGCATCTGGCTTAACGATCAGGACAGTGGATGAAGGCATACTGGTTTCCGATTCACGTTTTCTAAATATTCTGATACATAGGGATCAGATGGAGGCAATAAAGCGTGCAGCTAAGAACGTGAGGGAGGATATCTCAGAATCCGTTGAGAGAATTCTGAGAGAGTTCACGACCCACAAGGTGCCCTCAAGGTATGGCTCAGGATAAACCGTTATAGAGAATGAACTATGTGATTTACTGGCTTGAAAAAAACTCAAAGGTAACATGGGGTATTACACTAACGTATATGTCGATTATATTTTTTCTCTCGTCCATTCCATACCCACCACAACCACTACCCCTGAAATTCTATGCCCCTGTTATTGAGCACATCATAGAATATGCAATTCTCGGTTTTCTGCTCTCCGTGGCCATAAAAACCAAGAATGAAAAAATGCAGAGATGGACGATATTCTTGGCAATTACGATAGCGACGATCTACGGGATTACAGACGAGATTCATCAACTCTTTGTTCCGGGGAGGACAGCAAGCGTTCTTGATGCCTTTTTAGATTGTGTCGGCGCCATTTTGGGCTCGCTCCTTAAAATTCTACTGAAGTGATCATCCTACTCCTGAATTAAGAGTGTTATGCATGAAAAATCGGATTGATAGTTTTAATAAAGAAAAACCTAATCACTAAAAAAGTGGTAGAAAGGATATATGGATAAAATGAGGGGAAAGAGATTCAGCAACCAGAGTCAGGAGCAGATAATAGGCCATCTGTACCACTTTCTGAATGAAAACACGAGATACAATCTATCCATAGACCCCCTGGGTATCAGGTTCGTAATAACCGAATCGACAAAGAAGAAAAGGAAGCCATCTGAAAAGAGAAAACTGATCATGGAAGAACAGAGGAACATGAGCAAGCGTCAGAGGAAGTTAAGTAACACCAAAAAGAGGGTGAGACCCAAGATACGCACGGTCAAAAAGGGCAGGACGGTGCCACTGAAGGGCAGGGTATATTCCTGACATCGCCACCTGGCCCATTTCCCACCGCCAAGTGGCTAACCACTCTACCTCTTTATTTTACACCTTGAACGGATCCTTCCTAATACCTCGACAGGAATTTTTTCCCATATTGAGGTGCCTTTAGGATCAACTCAATATCATCCTCTTTGAACAGGAAGGGTTTTACCTGATCAGCCAGTCTTTTAAGTTCTTTCTCAGATATTTCCGACAGATAATTCAGGATTATGGTCTGTAGATACCCCCGTAAATAGCCCTTTTTTATTGTATTATAAAGTATGGGTTTACATAGTAAGTATAGGTTCTGAATGGACGTTTTTAGGTTTGTTGTAATGCGTTCTGTGGGTTCGTAGAACCCACAAATACCCGTTGCGACACGACAGACCTTCGGTCTGGCGTGTGTCGGAGCTTTGCTCCGCCACATGGTCAACCTTTCTGAAGGTT
>Ga0116200_10000109_pt1 | contig 20400 bp, 18 predicted proteins | sample Mar14436cmmetaG_FD_94478 | JGI IMG/M metagenome (GOLD analysis project Ga0116200, IMG submission 94478) | Marine hydrothermal vent microbial communities from Guaymas Basin, Gulf of California to study Microbial Dark Matter (Phase II) - Marker... ... | reverse complement strand
GCTCATGCCTAAGGCTCCAGCGGCCACCAGAACCGCGTCGGCCGGTATCGGCGAGATTATTGACTGGACGATCATAGCCATGATCAGACCCATCGCCCCCCACTTCTCCACCCAAGAGGCGATTCTGCCGGTTAGCTCGCTGTAATAGAGGCGTCTCTCGAACAGAGTCACCACGCTTCCCCTATTTCCCGCGGCGATAGCCGTTGAGCAGATCAACGAGATCGTCGTGGGTCTCGCGGAGTTGAGGCGCCGAGACGCAGCGTACAGGACGACCGCAGCGATCGCTAGCGATGCAAGCCCAGCCAAATCGACTCCCCATGCAGCGATGACAGGAACGGAGGCTAGTGACGACAGAATGACTGCTTCCTTAAACCTAAGGCCTGTGGCCGTGAGTACGGCGACGCTCATGCCGCTTCCTCCAAACCCCAGCAAGCTAAGTCCTTGGACGATTCCGGCGAGTACACCATCTGTGAACTCCATAGATCTAAGCTCCTCAGGAGCTAGCAGCTCTAGCCGCATCATCAGCGCTCCTAACCACGCCATAATGCCGATGGCTAACGCTGCGACGCCACCGAAGGCGGGATCTGGTCTGACTCCGAGCTTGACCTCTGCCAGTACGATGATAAGTGAGGTTATCAGGGCCGCGACCTCAGGTAAAAGAGCGGCCGGGGTGAATAGCGCTCTCGGGTCTATGAGCAGGCCGGCTATCGCTTGAGCCCGCTGAGTCAGCCCTGTGCCGACTGGCAACCACTCTAGCAGCGCGTCGGCCAGTATCCTCCACATGCTCGGGAGCCCGGCCACGGGAAGTTACTTAAGATCATACACGGAGGGTGCGCCGAGCAATGCCGCTCCGCTTTGGCGCGATGAACAATCCCGACAGAGACATTCTGGAAGAGCTTAGAGAACTACTCTCGCTTGGGATAGATTACGTAGAACTCACTGTAGAGTGGCCTGGGGCCCACTTAGGTAAGGTCAGCTCATTGAAAAGCGAGATCAAGAACATCCTATCGTCTTGGGACTCGGATGTAGTTCTACACGCTCCCTGGTACTTGGAGATCGCGAGTCCGTATGAAGAAGTTAGATCTGGGGCCCTCAAGTACGCCGAGGCCCTGATTGATCTTGCCGTTGAGCTAGAAGCCCCATTCATTACGCTTCATCCATACACGCCGGGGTGGCTATCAAAGCACCGTGAAGAAGCAAAGAAGCTAAATCTAGAGGCTCTGAGGCGCCTAGTAGACACAGCCAGAGATTCTGGAGTTAGGATTCACGTCGAGAATGTGGATCACGGGGCCTTCAGCTCAGTCTCAGACATAATGTACCTCCTCAACTCTCTGCCCGAGCTCGGGATGACCTATGACATAGGTCACTCCTACCTCGGAGGCGTTGAGAAGGCGCTCTCCTACATCGAGAAGGCGTCTTCGAGGATACTACACGTCCACGCTCACGACAACTTTGGGAGGTCTGACGACCATATCCCCGTTGGTGCAGGGAGGATTCCTTGGAAGAGGGTTCTAGGGGCCCTCAAGCGGGCGAGGTACGATGGCACGGTCACCTTAGAGATCCACTCTGGCGACCCCGAGTACATCGTGGTGTCTAGGAAGAAATTCCTAGAGTACTGGGAGATGGCTGAGGGGGTGCAGTAGAGTTGATCGTCAGAAAGATAGCGTTCGTAGCCTCTCGAGTCGACGTCGCCGCGAGCTTGATGGCTGAGGAACTCATCAGAATAACAGGCTCAGAGGAGTTCTCAATAGGAAACGCGAAAGCTTGGCTCTCGAGGCCAGAAGGAGAGGTGCTATACGCTCAGTCTGAAGAAGACCTAGGGGCAGATGGAGCGGATCTCATAGTGATACTGTCGCGGCACAGTGGGGTTCCCGGCAGACCCATAATAACGACGCACGTTTCTGGGAACTTTGGTGACGCGCCCTTTGGGGGAGAACCTTACACGCTGTCGAATGCCTGCCCGCCCTTCATGAAGTTGTTCCTGCAGGAGGCCGAGAAAAGGGCGCCGGAGGTAGGCTTCGATATCGGGTTCGAGTCTACTCACCACGGCCCTACACTGGATACCCCTCTAGCATTCGTGGAGATAGGATGTGGCCCAGAAGAGTGGTCCAACAGGAGTGCGGCCAGAGTGGTGGTAGAGTCCTCGCTGTCGGCGTTGAGAAGAATGCTCTCTGCTGATTTCGCCGGATTTACCCACGCCGTGGGCTTTGGGGGTCCCCACATAAACAGCTACTTCACCAAGATCCAGCTCAAATCGCCAGAGCTGGCCATCGGCCAAGCTCTTCGCAGGCACGACTCTGAAAAGGCTAGCGAGAGGGCAATTAGAATGGCGTTCGAGCGTAACTTCGGCCCAACTGAAGTAGCCATAGTAGACTGGAAGGGGTTGAGAGGGAAGGAGAAGAGTAGAATCCTAGGCATACTAGAGGAGATGGGCGTGCGAGTGATGAGGGCGAGGAACATTGCTCACTCCCTCTAGATCCTTTACGGCGAGACGGAAGGGGAGGCCCAGGTACAAAACCCTCTTCATGTTCGACAGGACGCTTCCACGCGATCTCTACTACTCAATTCAAAGGAGGCTCATTATGATGGGCTATGGTGCCGTCTGGGCTCCTAGATCGGCCATGCGGGGCAAGAAGAGACCAGAAGAGCTGATTGACTACTGCCTAGCCCGAGGGATTCTCGTGCTAGCCACGTTTGACAGAAGGGCTGAGCTCCCTCCGGAGGCTAGAGGGAGGTTGGCACTGATTAGACTGAAGAGAGGTCGCTGGAAGTCCGTAAACAAGATATTGGCCGAACTCTTCAGGGCGGCCCGAGAGCTAAAAGGAGTACCCGCCTCAGATAAGCTCGACTGCTGACGATTACTTCCTAAACATGAGTCTCCGTGTTTATATAGTAGGCCAGTTGCGTAGGGCTGGAGGAGGGTAGGAGGGCCGGTGTTCGGCTCTAGGTCATCGAGTGAAGAAGGCTCACAAGAAGAGGAGAAAGAGGTCCGTATAGTCAGGCTCGTTCTTGATATAGTAAAGCCGCACAACCCAACCATAATCGAACTCGCTGAGGCGTTGAGCGAACTGCCCGGCGTCACGAAGGTCAACATAGACGTCCAAGACTACGACACCAACATAGAGAGGCTGAAAGTCGTGCTGGAGGGTGAGGATCTCGACTACGAAGATGTCAGCCGCGTCGTGAGATACTACGGCGGAAACATAGCCAGCCTGGACGGTGTTACGTCTCTGAGCGTTGAGGAAGAGGAAGAATAGTAGCCCTCCGCTTATTAGCCAGATCTAATTCATGACATGGTGGCATGCCTAAGCGAGTTTACCTGGAGACGCATGGCTGCACCGCAAATAGGGCAGACTCTGACATAATGGCTGCTCTCTTGGAGAGAGCAGGCTATGAGTTCGTAGACTCGCCAGAGGAAGCCGATGCAATTATACTAAACACGTGCAACGTGAAGAAGCCCACGGAAGACAGGATGGTGTATAGAGCCAAGATACTCTCGTCAATGGGAGTCCCGCTCATCGTGGCAGGCTGCATGGCGTACACTCAGCCCTACAGGCTGCGCCCGTATGCTTCGGCCCTCGTGGGGCCCAAGTCGATTCACAGAATTGTGGAAGCCTTGGAAAATGCAATGAAGGGCAGAAAGGTCGAGTTACTAGACGAGACTGAGCTAGATAAGTCGTCGCTCCCACGGAGACTCCCTGCGCCGCTATCAGCACCGCTCCCCATAGCAGAGGGGTGCCTTGGAGCGTGCGCCTACTGCATAACCAGGTTTGCCAGGGGGAGGCTGCGCAGCTTTTCACCCAGCTCTATTGTAAAGCAGGCAGAGGAGTTCGTATCCAACGGGGCCGTAGAACTCTTAGTCACGGGCCAAGACGTCGCTGCCTACGGGCTTGACATCGGGATCAGCCTCCCCAAACTGCTTCAGATGCTCCTAGAGATGCCAGGCGAGTACAGGATAAGGCTGGGAATGGCTAACCCCAGGACCCTCTCCCGAATAATTGATGGGCTGCTAGATGTCATGTCCGATCGACGGGTCTACAAATTCCTGCACATCCCTGTTCAGAGCGGAAGTGACAGAGTTCTCAGGCTCATGAATAGGGGCTACACCGTAGCGGAGTTCTTGGATCTTGCAGCTAAGTTCCGATCGGCATTCAAGGAAACAACGCTGGCAACCGATATCATAGTAGGGTTCCCGGGCGAGGAGGACGAGGATTTCGAGGCCACGCTCAAGCTTCTAGAAGAAGTGAGGCCGGAGATCGTCAACGTTAGCAGGTATGGGCCGAGGCCGGGGACGCCGGCGGCTAGGAGACCTCTCCTGCCGCCTTCTCTGGTGAAGCGGAGGAGTAAGGTTCTGGTGGATCTCGTCCGAGAGATCGGTCTGAAGGCCAACGAGAAATTTGTGGGAAAGGAACTCACAGTGTTGGCATTGGAGAGGACTAAGAAGGGTTACCAGGGCAGAACTAACTTTTATCGAGCCGTGGCGCTAAAGGGCGAGGTAGTAGAGCTAGGAAGATTCTATGTTGTTGAGATAGATGAAGCAAGGCCGAGCTATCTCATTGGGCGCGTTATATCTGAACTCGATTCAAGGTCAGGCTTAGGCCTACTAGGAGAAGCTCTCGCGCTTAATCAACTGCGTAGTAGTCGTATATTGGGGCAAGAGAAGGCTTGAAGTCTCTCCCAGCATCAGGATCCTCCAGCTTGAGCACGTAGAGGTTGCTTAAGTAGGCGACCACGCTGTCTGCCAGCTGATCAGGTCCCCCCATTTCTTCGATTACCTCTCTGACTAGGGAGTATATTGGGCTGTCCCTTTGGATTATGTAGCTGTTTAGAGCCACGACGATTCTCTCAATCGAGAAGCCCAGGGAAGCTAAGCTCCAGAATACCTTGCACAGGTTCTTCCCAAGTTCGTCTGGAAGGAAGCTCACGTAACCTCTGCGCCCGCGTTCCTTCACTAGAGACTCCCAACCCCTGAGGCAGAAAGTCTCTATACCGGACAGAGTGTATGTCGGGTCGGCAAGGAATAGGTCGTACGAATCCCTGTGCTCCTCTGGGATAGGTCTAGTCAAGTCGTGCTTGACGAGTTCTATCGAGAGACCTCTCTTCCCGGCTATCTTTGAGATCGCGTGGAGTATCCGCTCATCTAGCTCGAATACCGTTACCCTGACGTCGAAGCTGCCAGCCAAAACTAGGCTCTGGAAATCATCATCTCCCATCAGAGCCACGGACTTGCCGTCTAGCGAGATATCCTTGCTTATCTCTGAGATCCTCGCTAGCAGACTGTCTCGAGAGCATTGAAGCTGGTCGAGTCTGAAATCGGCGTTAATCTCTGGGATGATCTCCAAGATACTGAGATCTATATCCCTGGTCCCAAACGGTTCTATGATCACATTTACGCTTCCGTCGTCTGAGAGTTCTAATATGCCAACCTCTTCAAGGGCTCGGGCGACGTTCAATGCTTTTTCTGGGAGTATAAGAGCCGTTCTTACGAGGGCTCTCACGTTTCCTAGCCTTATTAGCCTGTAGGCCAAAGACTCAAATTCGAAGTAAGACGGTCTGTAGAGGACTTCCCACGCGCGCTCGGCTTCTTCAACGCTCTTACCATAGTATGCCATTGCCGCCCTGATATTAGACTTTTTATCGTAATCTAGAAATAATGCGTAGGCTCTCCTAAGCCTCTCAATAACATTTGTACGGGCCCCCATCGAGATTAACGCCTCCCAACGCGCCCGCTCTTGATCTCAACCATGCTGTCAAACTCTGGCTTGAGCTTCTCTCTAAGGAACTCTAAAGCGCTTACAGTCCAGCTGAAATTCCCTTCTCCCTCTAAGGCAAAGCCTACTATGTTTGCAGTCGCATATTCGTGCTCAGGCCACGTGTGGATAGCCACGTATCCCTTCTCCGTCAAGAGTAGCGCGCTGACTCCGTACGGCTCAAACTCGTGGACGTGAATAGCTCGGATCTCCTGGCCGAGCCTCTCGGCCAGCTCTCGCAAGAGACCCTCCATAAGTTCTGGGGAGTCTAAGACCTCACTCTCTGCGACTTGGTAGAACTCCACGATCAGGTGACTCTCAAGGGCCATGTCGCTAGAAATCGGGGGCTTCTTCTAAAAAAGGCGCGGGGCTACAGCCCCGCTGAGGAGCCAGGAGACAACTCAATCACTTCGACGTCCAAGCTTCTCGCCTCCAACTCCTCCCTCAGCATCGACGGAGTTCCCCAGAGTACGGGGAATGTGGCGTAGTGTATCGGCACCACCTTCTCGACCTTCAGGAGTTCGACAGCTTTCGCGGCTTCCTTGGGTCCCATGGTAAAGTGTCCTCCTATCGGAAGGATGGCTATATCTGGAGAGTAAAGTTCGCCGATCAGGCTCATCCCCAGAAAGACGCCCGTATCTCCCGCGTGGTAAACGGTTAACCCGTCTGGGAACTTAACTACCGCGCCCGTTGGTGCTCCGAGTGGAGAGCTGTGCAGAGCCTCTGTTAGAATGACCTTCACATCTCCGACCATGAAGGGGCCCCCTATGTTAGCTCCAACGGCCTCCGCGCCTTTCTCAGAGGCGAAGTTGGCGAGTTCAAATATGCCAACGACCTTCCCTCCACGCTCCTTTGCGAGCTTTATAGCATCCTCAAGGCCGTGATCGGCGTGACCGTGAGTCACGACGTAGGCGAGTACGCCCTCCGGCTCTGGGAAGCCCTTTGGATAAGCAGGGTTACCCTTTATCCACGGATCGAATGCTATCTTGATGCCAGAACTCTCAACTACCACATTGGCGTGTCCTAAGTACGTGAGAGTCCCCAAGGTTCCCCCCTAGCGCACGATGGTCGCATTGTCAAATTTAATGGCAACGAGGCCTACTGGTACCTCAATCTTTCATCAGTGAGAGTACAGCGGATAGGATCTCCGCGCGCACTTCGGCGCTCCTCTCAATTCCAAGCCTAGAGGTTATCAGACTGATGACTCTCTCTCTGATGTCTCGTCTACTCTCCGCAATACTCCATAGCCCTCTTAGCGCCGAGAGACGCACTCTCTTGATTGGATCTTTGTTCAGAGTCTCTTGGAGCAGGGAGATGGCTTCATTTGGCGAGTCCCTTCCGATTATAGTCAAGACCTTAGTAGCCGCGATTCTCTTGTCGACCTCCACGCCCTCAAGCCACACCCTAGCGTCTTCGATCACTTTTTCCTTAGGAGTCCTGACGGCCAGGTCCGTGAGCATAAGTAGGAGTCCGGTGAGAAGGCCGTCGTCCAGCTTGTCTATTCGCTCCTCGGTGAAGCGGACTAGCTCGCTCCAGCCCGACGCGTAGGCCCTGCACATCTCTGCAAAGATTCTGTCTCTTCCGCTAAAATTCTCTGGACTCTCCTTCCCCTGAACTACTGCCTCTGCAATGGAATATAGCCGCTCAGGGTCATCTCCTTTCACAGGACCGAGGTTTACAGCGGCATCAGAGGCCAGCCTAAGTACGCTGAACCTTCGCCGATCCCGCACAACATATCTCCCTCCTGAATAAGCTTAACGGTGATGAACGGTAAATCTAACGCCTTTCCAGACTTGCCGGTTATTCCAAGCGCTCCTTAGGCCGGTCAGACTTTAATTACTTATACAGCCCTACCCTAGAAATCCGAGCATGATGCTCTAAAAGGACTCGGCTCTTGGGAGGTTGGATGAAATATGGTGAAGCAAAGCGTTGCAGAGAAGGTCATAAGGGTCGCTGAGAGGGATATACCAATAGGAGGGCCTACTCCTCCAGTAAAATCTGGAGAGCGCCTCTTAAGAAGGACTCTTTCACTGTGCCCCGAGTGCTACAGGCTCCTGCCCGCCGTGGTGTTTGAGAGGGGAGGGAAGGTCTACATCAGGAGGGTCTGCCCCGACCACGGAGAGATCGAGGAAATCTACTGGGGAGATTACGCCTTCTACGAGAAGGCGATGAAGTACGAAGTTCCCGCGATGAAGATAGAGCCGATGGTGCCAATGACGGCCCCCTGCCCGTTCAGCTGTGGGCTGTGCCCAGCTCATGGGGACATGACCGCGCTGGCCAACCTCGTGCTTACGAACAGGTGTGACCTCGAGTGCTGGTACTGTTTCTTCTACGCCGAGCGCGCCGGGTTCGTTTACGAGCCCACTCTAGAGCAGATACGGCAGATGATTCGGGTTCTGCGAAGCGAGAAGCCCGTCCCGGGCCTGGCAGTCCAGCTCACCGGCGGTGAGCCCACGCTTAGGGATGATCTCGTTGAGATAATCAAGCTAATCAAGGAAGAGGGTGTGAAGCACATTCAGCTGAATACGCACGGGATCACGTTCCTCAAGAAGCCGGAGCTAATGAAGCAGGTTAGGGAGGCCGGCGTGAATACGATGTACCTGAGCTTTGACGGCGTCTCGCCTAAGACTAACCCTAAGAACCACTGGGAGATGCCTTACATCCTCGACATCGCTCGCGAATCGGGAATGACGAGTATAGTGCTCGTGCCAACCGTAATCAAGGGCCTAAACACAGGAGAGCTTGGAGATATCATCAGGTTCGCGGCGCTCAACATAGATGTTGTGAGAGGCGTGAACTTCCAGCCTATCTCGCTTACAGGGCGGGTTCCGAGGAGCGAGAGAGAAAGGCTGAGGATCACGATTCCGGAAGTGATCAAGCTGATAGAAGAGCAGACTGAAGGGCAGATACCCATGGACGCCTGGTATCCAGTACCGTTCGTCACGTTCATCAGCGACTTAGTCGAGGCGCTGACCGGAAAGCCCCAGTTCAGGATGACCAACCACCCGGCCTGTGGGGCAGCTACCTACGTCTTCCCAGAGTACGAACACGTAGATGGGTCGAGGGTCATCAAGAGGTTCGTTCCCATAACTGAGTTCATCGACGTAGAGGGATTCAGGGAGTACGTGCTAGAGAAGGTGGAGGAGCTGAGGTCTGGAGCGAACAGGTGGATAACTGCTCTGAAGATCGTAGCGAATCTATCTAGGTTCATAGACAAGAGCAAGCAGCCCGAGGGCGTGAACGTGCTCGGGCTGATAAGGCAGATCCTCCTCAGGAGGGACTACGCAGCGCTGGGCGAGTTCCACTACAAGTCCCTGTTCCTGGGGATGATGCACTTCATGGACCTGTACAACTACGATGTCCAGAGGGTCATGAGGTGCAACATCCACTACCTAGTCCCAGATGGGAGGGTCATCCCATTCTGCACGTTTAATGTGCTCTCTGATCTGTACAGGGATTACGTGCAGAAGAAGTTCGGCATCTCGCTGGAGGAGTACGCTAGAACGAGAGGAGTGCACCTAATAGGGCCAGAGAGCAAGTATCGGAGAGACGCCAAGGCCCTGGAGTCTGGAGAGGCCTACAAGCGAACATACGCTCCGTTCGTGCACCTCTGGAAGGAATCCTGAACTCCAATCCACCCCCAATTTTTGTGCCGCCCCGGCGGTGTCACGCTTGGAAGAGTTTGACATTCTTGTAGTAGGCTCAGGGCCAGCTGGCGCAGCGGCAGCATGCTATGCGGCTGAGCGTGGGTTGAGCGTAGCCCTGCTTACGAGAGAAAAGGTGCCGGGAAAGCCAGTAATCTGCGGCGAGTTCATTCCCGCCATAGATTGGGCCCACGAAATCATTCCGAGCGACTTAAGCTGGATCCTAGAGTACACCTATGGGCCTGTCGAGGAGCCCGGAGTGAAGCTGAATGATATTGAGGCGATAGAGGTTAGGTTGGGGCTAAGTAGGCGGATCCGACTGGAGTTCCCATCTCTAGTAATCGATAAGGAGAAACTCATCCGCACGTGGGTTAGAAGGGCCCAGAAGCTTGGAGCAGAAGTTTTTGTTAGGCATACCCTAATTCACCTAAGCCAGAGCCAGAATTCTATTACTGCTAGGTTTAGGTCAGAGGGCAGGTCCGTTGAACTCCGAGGCGGTTGGCTCATTGCAGCCGACGGGACTATGTCGACGGCAGCTAGGCTCACTGGGATCGGCCGCTACGCGGAGATCGCGCTAGCTATCAACCAGAGGTTCAGGGGTGTAGACTATCCCAAGGATCGCCTCCTCATGTGGGTGGACCCCAGCATTGCTCCGCGCGGATACGCGTGGATAATTCCTCGCGGGGCCGAAGAGGCGAACGTGGGCCTGGGTCACCCAGTTCCTGCTGGAGTGCGTACGCTCGACTTATTCAAGAGGGTGCTCTCCTCTCTCCCAGAGCTAAGAAACTCAACTCCATCCAGCGAGCTGATGGGAAAATTCCTCCCCGTCTGCGGCTTAAGGCGGAGCGTCCAAGTCGGAAGAGTCCTGCTGGCAGGAGACTCTGCTGGCACGTGCATACCGTCTAACGGGGGAGGGATCAACACAGCAATGATATCTGGCGTTCTAGCTGTCGACGCCATAGCCAGAGAATGTGGAGAAACGTATGGAAAGTCCCTAAGAAAGGCATTGGGGGCCCTCTTAACGCGGGGACTCAGGTACCGGCGCGTGGCAGATCTCCTGATGATCACCATCGGAACTTGGAGACTTGCCGCCAGAGTTCTCCCAACCTGGTTAGTCAAGAGGGGCATAACGGCTACGAGCTTATTCTAGCCCTCTAGTGATCTTTCTCACTTGAGTCTCACTACTGCGTACTTTGGAGGTCTGCCCCAAATAGCTAGAACTTCTCCGTCCCTCAAATTGGCAGCCAGCCTCTCAAGGTTCTTCCTCAGCGTTCTTAGCCCGCCGACGATGGCTGGCGGCCATGATACTCTTATTCCGGGGCAGATGACGACCATATTGAAGATGTCCCACACTCTGGGATCAGCGGTAGAGTCTGTACTCAGGATTAACCCACTTCTGGCGACCCTCTGGACGACGTCTAGAACCTCTCTCTTAAGCCTCCAGCTCGCTCCTGGCGCTAGCGAGAAGTCGAGTTCAGCCACGGTGAAGTATGTGGGGAACTCGACCGATATCGCTTGAAGCATAAGCAGGAGGGTAGCCGCCTCTCTCACTGGTAGAGGTTCTATTGAGGATAGATCAACCACGAGAGCGCCGTACTTTGGCATTAGGTCGAGTACCGAGAAACGATCTCCACCGCCAAAAGTCTTCGCCAGAACCCTGAGTTCTGCTGGCGAAGTCAAATCCTTAGAAATTGCGTCGAGTGACCTGTTTTTCAGGGCCTTAGCGATAGCCGCGGAGTTCCCTCCACACAGGAGGGATATGATCTGGGCCGCCTTGTGGTAGATTTCCTCGGGAGCCGTAAGGCTCATCAAGTCCACATCTCTCGGATCAACGCTCACGAACGGAGCGTCTAATGACGTTAATTCTTCGCCAGCCACGCCGCAGGAGTCTATTATCACCACTCGAGCTGGCGACTTAGCTAGCTTGGCAGCCAGGTGAAAAGCTACGCTCGAGGCAGATTGGGGATCTGGTCCCACTACTAGGGTAGATACGTTCCTCCAGAGTGCAAACTCGAGATCAGGCTCAACACCATGCTCCTCGCTAGGGGGGGCAGGAGCGGCCTCCCTTCCTAGTAAGGCAGCCATAGCTACCGCTGAGACGGACCCCAAAGTCGGAGAGACTGTGTAAGCGAGAGCCCACCCCAGCAGCAGGGAGGCAACAATCCTGAGCGGTTTGAGAGAAGCTTTGGCAATCTGACCAGACAGCACAAGGTACAGGCTGAGGACCCCGAGCACCGACAGCGCCGGCGATATCAGGACCCGAGCTCCCCCTCTGAACAAGTACTCTGTCCTAGCAACGAATAACAAAACAAGCGCGACAAAGCTTATATGAGCTATTCTTTTTATATTCAGGATGCATCACCCGGCTCATCAGTTCTAAGAACCCGAGTGACTCGCTCGGCGACTTCTTGCCACACCCAAGCTCCTTAACGGGCGATGACTTAATAAGTCCTCAATAAAACAGCCGTGATACAGAACATAACCTAGCAAAGGTGATCGCATGATTGCGCAGCCCTGTGAGTTGGTCGTGAAGACTCTGATACCCGCGATCAGGGCGATGATTGCCAGAGAGCTTGTCATCAGCTCGGGGAAGAAGCAGATAGAGGCTGCGGAGCTATTGGGAGTCACTCAGGCCGCTATAAGCCAGTATCTCCGAGGTACGAGAGGGGGACGCCTGCGCCTAGACAAGTACCCTGAGGTGATAGCAATCGTGAGGAAACTTGCTCAGGGTCTTGCTAGCGGCAGAATAAGCAAGAATGAGGCCGCAATCTTGGTCTGCGAAGCATGCTACACTGCTAGAAAGCTTGGAGTCCTTTGTGACGCGCATTTGAGAGCGAAGAATAAGTACGCGGAGACGGCTCAACTCCTCTGCAAGTACGATATCCTACGTGAAAAGCTGTTGAGCGGGCTGAGCGCCAGTTCACTCGGGGAGGGCTAGGGATAAGCCCTCTCTCATCTTTATGTGCCTAGAAACTCGCACCTAGTACCGCAGAAAGCTACAGAGACCCCGCAGCTAGGAGATTGGTAAATGGGTGAAAATATTTTTCTAATTCATGTAAAAGCCCCAACCATGGGTGCGTCTTCTTGACGGAGGTACCCAAGATAGTAGTCGAGCCCCCCGGGCCCAAAGCCAAGGAGCTCCTCGAGAGAGACGCCCAGGTGATCTCTCCCTCGTACGTACGGTTCTACCCCCTCGTTGTTGATAGAGCAGAGGGAGCGCTCCTGTACGACGTTGATGGTAACGTGTACATAGACCTGAACTCGGGTCTAGCCGTCATGAACGTGGGACACTGTCACCCAGAAGTGGTGAAGGCCATAACAGAGCAAGCCGCCAAGCTCTTGCACTATTCGAATACGGACTTCTATTACGAGATCTCTATAAGGCTAGCCGAGAAGCTCACGGAGATAACGCCTGGTGACTTCAAGAAGAAGGTATACTTCGGAAACAGCGGTACGGAAGCTGTAGAGGCCGCGCTAAAGCTCGCTAGGTGGCACACCAAGAGGCAGTACTTCATAGCCTTTATCGGCGCCTTCCACGGGAGAACTCTTGGCTCCCTGAGCTTGACCTCCAGCAAGCCAGTCCAGAGGGCCAGGTTCTCCCCCCTGCTGCCAAGCGTCGTACACGTCCCCTACCCGTACTGCTACAGGTGCCCCTTCAGGCAGGAGTATCCTGACTGCGGACTGTACTGCGTAGACTACATCGAAGAGTGGGTTCTCTCCAAGTTCGTGCCTCCCGAGGAGGTTGCAGCATTCATGATAGAGCCTATCCAGGGAGAGGGAGGCTACGTAGTACCGCCCCCCGGCTACTTCGAGAGGCTCAAGAAGCTGGCAGAGAAGTACGACATCCTGCTCGTCACAGACGAAGTTCAGTCGGGGATGGGGAGAACTGGCAAGTGGTGGGCCATCGAGCACTGGGGCGTCACACCAGACGTCCTGACGTCCGCGAAGGCGCTCGGCGGAGGAATGCCGCTGGGCGCGATGATAGCAAGGGAGGAGCTAATGGATTGGGTCGGCGGATCTCACGCCTCCACTTTCGGCGGAAATCCGGTAGCCTGCGCCGCAAGCCTAGCCACGATATCAATAATCGAGAAAGAAGGGCTGCTAGGGAGAGCCTCTAAGCTTGGAGAAGAGGTTGTAAAGCGTTTCAACGAGATGAAGGAAAAGCATCCGCTAATCGGAGACGTAAGAGGCAAAGGATTCATGATAGGCGTAGAGCTTGTGAAGGATAGATCCACCAAGAAGCCAGCCAAGGAGGAGGCAAAAGAAGTGATGCTCAGGGCTTGGAAGAGCGGAGTGGCGGTTATAACCGCTGGCCTGAGCACGATAAGGATAGCACCTCCGCTCAACATCCCTGAGGAGTATCTGAACAAGGCCATTGACATAATTGAAGACAAGATCGCTGAAGTTGAGGGAGAGAAGGGCCTCTCCTAAGGAACCCGCTGGATCCCAAGATTAAGACGGGTGTCGAGCGCCCGTCTTTTTTGCCTCTATTTTTGGATACTTTCCTAGGGGTACCTAAGAATGGGAGGGTGGCCCAGAAAATCGGCTGCTGTATTGCTGGTATTGCTCCTTTCAGGACTAGCAGCGGCCTCGGCATTTGCGATCCCCGTGATTGTAGTGTATCTCCCTTGGGAGCAAGTTCCAAGCGAATTTGTAGTAACGGGGGCTGGATATGGCTTCCCTACCTCTCTCCCTGATCCTCCAAGCGACCAAGGAGGAGGGAACCAGCCGACCTATGGTGGGTTAGTGCACAGTATTTCGGTATTCCCTCTGTAGCTTCACCGCCCCTCAAACCTTTATTTCACACAAGCCTTAGCATGCTTGCCTTGAAGAAATTCAAATTAGTGAAGAAGAGCATGAGGTGATCTGCTGTGGAGGCTAAAATGATCTCTGATGAACTCTCTGCCCGTCTTCGGGAGAGAGGCTATATAATCAGGAGATTTCAAGACAGAATCGAAGCGGTAGGCGAAGAGGGCAAGGTAGTCGTGTTCTCACACGGCGGATGGATCGCTATGAAGTACGAGGGCGAGGGGGTAAGGGCGAATTTATCCCTAAATTCGGACGAAATAAACAGACTTTTTAGTTGATTCAACCTCCCACATTTAGGTTTTTTCTTAAAAAGGAGTCCTCTTCTGCTCAAACGCAAGCTAAAGACGGCATTCGACGAAGATTATGCAACCGCATAATATAAAAGCGGAGTTCTTATACTTAATATTGGGGGGATGCATATGCCGAAGGTCAGAGTAGCTCTGGCGGGCATCGGAAACGTCGCATCCTCGATCGTTCAGGGAGTCTTCTACTACAAGGATGCCCCCGATGACAGCTTCGTTCCGGGTCTCATGCACGTGAGAATGGGCCCATACCACGTGAGCGACATCGAGTTTGTGGCGGCCTTTGATGTCGATGAGAGGAAGATAGGCAAGGACCTCTCAGAGGCGATCTTTGCACCGCCCAACTGTGTTCCAAAGTTCGCTGACGTGCCCAAGCTTGGAGTAGAGGTTCTCAAGGGCCCGGTGCTCGACGGCGTGGCTCCGCACATGAAGGAGTTCAAGTACGGCGAGGGCTTCAAGGTCGACGACTCTAGGCCTAGCGTGAATGTCGCCGACGTTCTCAAGGAGGTCGGGGCAGACGTCCTTGTGAACCTCGTTCCGGTGGGCTCCTACGAGGCCAGCAGAGCCTATGCTAGGGCTGCGTTGGAGGCCAGAACAGGCTTTGTCAACGGGATACCTGAGTTTATAGTCAGCGACCCTGAGTGGGCCAAGAAGTTCGAGGAGGCAGGAGTCCCGGCCGCTGGCGACGACTTCAAGAGCCAGCTTGGCGCTACGATCCTCCACAGGGCCATAGTAAAGCTGGCAGTTGACAGGGGACTGAAGGTGATCGAGACATACCAGCTGAACATAGGGGGCAACATGGACTTCCTGAACATGATCGAGGAGGACAGGCTCAAGACCAAGAGGATCAGTAAGACCGAGGCAGTGACCAGCCTGGTGCCCTACGAGATCAAGGCAAGGATAGGACCAAGCGACTATGTGCCCTTCCTCGGAGACAGGAAGGTAATGTACGTCTGGTTCAAGGCGGAGCAGTTCGGAGGCTTCCCTGTCTACATAGATGTCAAGCTCAGCGTCATGGACTCGCCCAACGCGGCCGGAGTGGCCATAGACGCCATAAGGGCGGTGAAGATCGCCATGGACAGGGGAATAGCTGGTCCCCTAGTCGAAGTCAGCGCGTACTTCTTCAAGCACCCGCCCAAGCAGTTCCCAGACCCAGTGGCCAAGGAACTCGTAGAGAAGTTCGTCAGGGGTGAGTGACTTCCCCTCTCCGCCTTTTTACCCCCTAGAAGTAAATTGGCTGGGTCGTCCTCGATCTCGGGGAGTTAATATATTCCCTAGATCCCGGCCCAGAGATGCCCCCCTGGGCCTTGGCATCCGCTCCCTCGCAGGCCTTCCTGCTGGGAGAGCATGCCGTTCTGTATAGGCAGCCCGCACTGGCTGCGTCTGTCGATATTAGGTCTCGAGCCAGGGTAGAGGTGGTTCCAGAGGCGGGAGTTTTAGAAGTAGAGTCGTCGGCATTCTCTAAACCATTCCACGGACGCTTTAGTCCGTCGGGAGAGCTCTCTGGGGTGGGAGAGCCCGCGCTTAAGAGCATAGCTCAGGGCGTAGCCGAGATCGCCGCGTCTAAGGGCTTGTCAGACGTGGGCTTCAGAGTCAAGATAGACTCTGATGTCCCCGTAAGCAGCGGGATGGCTAGCTCCGCGAGCGTATCGGCCTCCGTAGTGACTGCGATGGCGGCAGCCCTGAACCTCAAGATGAGCGAGCAGGAGCTGCTGGAAGCCGTCTATGTGTTCGAAGCCATAATCCACGGGAGGGCCAGCAAGACGGGTCCAGCTTGTGCCGTGTTTGGGGGGATGATCTGGGTCGACTGGGACTCAAACGCTATGAGAGCGACCCCGCTAAGGCTAAAAGTCTTGCCTACCTTTGTGATGGGGCTAACTGGGGCTCCAAGCCGGACCAAGGAGATGGTCAGCAGAGTGGCTGAGTTCGCCAAGAGGAGACCCGATATCCACGGGCGTATAGTAAACCTGATAGGAGATCTGGCTAGATCGGGCAGAGAGGCGGTCTCCTCAGGAGATCTGGCCTCTCTTGGTGAGTTAATGAATATAAACCACGGTCTTCTTGCTGCTCTGGGGGTGTCTACACCGGAGCTTGACCGCATAATTTGGGCGGCCAGGAGGGCCGGCGCCCTAGGCGCCAAGCTATCTGGTGCTGGCGGAGGAGGATGCGCCGTCGCTCTTTCTGAAGGTCCGGCTTCCGTTAAATCTGCAATTGAATCAACCGGATTTGCCGCAATACTGGCACCTCTGGCCAGGGAGGGGGCCCGGGTTGAGGAGGTGGTGAGATGAGAATATTCGCGCTGCACTCCGACCGGATATGGTACCGCGTCAGGGAAAAAGCGGTTGCATCCGCCTCCGAACCTGAGGTTCCTGAAGCAAGCTATCAAGAGGTTCTGGTGTTGTTCACTGCTTTTGAGACCTTCGACTCTGAACTTTCCATCCCCCGAGCGGTAGAGGCGATCAAATCCATAGCTGAGCGCCTGGGGGTAACCGAGCTGGTGCTATATCCTTGGGTTCACTTGACGGATCAGCCAGCCCCCTTCCAGCAAGCCCTAGATCTGTATGAGCGACTGCTGAAGGCGCTAAAGGATGCTGGCTTCTCAACGCACAGGGTTCCGATCGGCTGGTACAAGGAGTTTGAGATCAAGGTTAAGGGTCACCCTCTCGCTGAGTCGCTGCGCACGATAGGGCCGGTAGAACTAGAGAGACCCAAAGAAGCTACAGAAGTTCGAGAAGAGGAAGAAGAGGCCAGTAGGTTCGTAATCCTCTACCCTGACGGCAGGGAAGAGGAGGTCACCGACTGGAAGAATGTGGAGGACGAGGACCTCAAGATAGTCGTGAGGAACGAGGTCTTTGGAAAGCCCCCCTCGGGCAGAGAGCCCGCGCACATCGACCTCATGAGGAGGCTTGAGCTGGTGGATTACGAGCCTTCCTCTGACGTGGGGCACTTCAGGTTCTACCCAGAGGGTACTTTGGTCAAGAGGCTGATAGAAGACCTGGCATTTGATGTCGCGAGAAGGCTCGGCGCCATGGAGATCGAGACGCCGCTCCTCTACAGACTCGATGATCCCGCAATAGCGAGCCAGGCCGCGAGGTTCAGAGAGAGGAACTACCAGATACCGACAGGGAAGACCACCCTCATACTCAGGTTCGCTGGAGATTTCGGACTCTTCTCAATGATGAGAGATATGAACATCTCCTACAGAGACCTGCCCCTCAGCTTCTATGAGATCTCCCCCTCCTTCAGGCTGGAGCAGAGGGGAGAGTGCGTTGGGCTGCGAAGGCTGAGGGCATTCACCATGCCCGACATACACTCGTTCGTGTCGGATGTTGAGCAAGGAATGGAGATGTACGAGAAGTTCTTCCTGGAGTATCACCGCCTACTCAAGGAGCTGGGGATAGAGTACGCGGTGGTCTTCAGGGTCGTTGCCAAGCTTTACGAGAAACTCAAGCCCGATATGCTCAGAATGCTGTCAGCAGTCAACAAGCCCGCTCTGATAGAGATACTTCCCAAGATGAAGCACTACTGGGCTCTTAAACACGAATTCCAAGTCGTGGATACCTCGGAGGGCAACGCACAGCTCAGCACGGTCCAGCTGGATGTGGAAGACTCAGAGCGGTATGGGATATTCTACGTTGACAGAGACGGGAACAGGAAGCCCGGGGTCATCGTTCACACGTCTATGGGAAGCGTGGAGAGGATGATATACGCGATCTTAGAGACTGCCGCTAAAGCCTCGAAGAGGGGCGCCAAGCCAATGCTCCCTCTCTGGCTAGCCCCCACGCAGGTCAGAGTGATACCAGTTTCCCCGGAGAATATTGAGTACGCAGTAGAAATCGCCAAGAAGTTGAACGAACTTCAGATAAGGGCGGATGTCGATGATAGGGAGCTGACGTTAGCTAAGAGAGTCAGGGAGGCGGAGAGGAGGTGGATACCCTACATCGTAGTGGTCGGGAAGAAGGAGCAGGAGACTGGCCTCTTGTCGATAAGGCGGAGGAGCGACGGCGTGGAGTACTCGGCCACTCTAGATGACCTCGTGTCGGAGATTAAATCAGAGACCAAAGAAAGACCCTTCAAACCTCTAAACGTGCCTATGCGGCTCAGCAGAAGACCTGTGTTCGTTGGCTCGTCCTGACGTGCAAGAGTAGGTTGCTGTGGCGGCGGGGGTGGGACTTGAACCCACGACCGCCCGGTTAACAGCCGGGCGCTCTACCTAGCTGAGCTACCCCGCCTAGAGGGGGGAGGAGCCCCCCATAAAAAAGAGTTTCCCCACTCAGAAGACGTAGGTCTCCTCCTTTCTCTCCTCTGTTATGCCGTATCCTCTGAACATCTTGCTGACTTCTGCGAAATACTTGAGGACTTCTGGCGTGAGGCTTGGCTTTATCTTCTTTAGAGCGCTCCTGAAGTGTCTCATGCCAACCTTCTTTGCCTCTATGTCTTCTCTTAACGCTTCTAAGGCGGCCTCTCTAACGAGAGCCGCGAGGTCGGCTCCGCTAAAGCCGTCAGTCACTGCGGCCAGCTCCATGAGGTCCGCGTCTTCAGCGAGAGGGACGTTCCGCGTGAGGACCTTCAGTATCGACAGCCTCCCCTCCATGTTCGGAGGACCTACGTAGATGAGCTTCTCAAGCCTACCAGGTCTCAGCAGAGCCGGATCGACGAGATCAGGTCTGTTCGTAGCTCCAATGACCACGATGTTCTTGAGGGGCTGTATTCCGTCTAGCTCAGTGAGCATCTGACTTACAACTCTCTCGGTGACGCCCGAGTCCGCGTAGCCTGCTCCCCTCCTTGGGAAGAGGGACTCTATCTCGTCGATGAATATTATCGCTGGAGCGACGGCTCTCGCTTTTCTGAACACTTCCCTGACCGCCTTCTCGCTCTCGCCCACCCACTTGCTCAGCAGCTCTGGCCCCTTGATGCTGATGAAGTTCGCCTCACTCTCGTTGGCCACGGCCTTGGCCAACAGCGTCTTGCCGCAGCCCGGAGGGCCGTAGAGCAGGATGCCACGCGGGGGCTCTACGCCTAGCCGGCTGAACGCATCTGGCCTCTTAAGAGGCAACTCTACGAGCTCTCTCAACGCCTTCTTGGCGTCCTCGAGATCACCTACGTCCTCCCACCTTACCCTCGGCAGCTCGATCGCAATCTCTCTCATAGCTGAGGGCTGAACTAGCTTCAGCGCCTCCATGAAGTCCGCATTCGTCACCTTCAGGTTCTCGAGGACCTCGAGGGGTATTGTCTCTTCCTCGAGATCGATCTTGGGTAGGATCCTCCTGAGGGCAGCCATGGCAGCCTCCCTCACGAGCGCCGCCAAGTCCGCGCCAACATACCCGTGGGTAACGTTCGCTAGCTTATCCAGGTCAACATCCTCAGCTAGAGGCACGTTCCTGGTGTGGATCTGCAGGATCTCCAGCCTTGCCTGCCTGTCGGGCACTCCTATCTCAATCTCTCTATCAAACCTGCCAGGCCTCCTCAGAGCCGGATCCAGAGCCTCAGGTCTGTTCGTAGCTCCAATGACGATAACGTCTCCCCGGCTCTCGAGTCCATCCATGAGAGAGAGGAGTTGAGCCACGACCCTCCTCTCGACCTCGCCCGTGACCTCATTCCTGTTGGGGGCGATTGAGTCGATCTCGTCTATGAACACGATGCTTGGCGCGTTTCTCTTGGCTTCCTCGAATATCTGCCTGAGCTTCTTCTCGCTCTCTCCATAGTACTTGCTCATGATCTCAGGGCCGTTTATGCTGATGAAGTGTGCCCCGCTCTCGTTGGCCACGGCCTTGGCCAGGAGCGTCTTGCCGCAGCCCGGAGGCCCGTAGAGCAGGATGCCCTTCGGCGGCTCTATGCCTAAGTGTCTAAATAACTCGGGGTGCCTCAGCGGGAGTTCCACCATCTCCCTTATTC
>Ga0116200_10000106_pt1 | contig 20627 bp, 17 predicted proteins | sample Mar14436cmmetaG_FD_94478 | JGI IMG/M metagenome (GOLD analysis project Ga0116200, IMG submission 94478) | Marine hydrothermal vent microbial communities from Guaymas Basin, Gulf of California to study Microbial Dark Matter (Phase II) - Marker... ... | reverse complement strand
GAATATTCATTCCGGACAGAACATCCTCAAATACACTAATGACCTCATCCGGATTCCGAATCAATTCCTCTGCCAGTCCGCGATCATACCTCTCCAATTCCTCATAATCAATAAGTAGAGATTTCTCTTCTGGATACAATTCGGCTATGCGATTAATCTCCTTTTTCTTTTTCTTCAAGAATCTCTCGATCTTTTCTTTCATTCTAAGGGGGGTTAATAATATGGAATCCTGATAAAAAATCGAATCTGGAGAAAAATTAAACTGGCATATACAGATTACCCCGCTTGATAACCAGTACCGGTTCCTCATATACTAAACTGGCAATTATCGATTCAGCTCTCTCCTTACTGACCCCGTATTTATCCATAAGGTAGTCTATCATCTGGTCTTCGGTCATAGACCCCTTAACAAACAATTTACTGAGTATATCCTGTGCACGCCGGTCTCTCGCACCCTCCAGGATATCCCCGAAATTGTCGGGGTCAATATATCGCTCGGCATAGGTTGCAAAGTCGAGTGCAACGTCTTTAGCTCTTTTAAAGAATTCGCGAACATCCCTCCTCTTGATAGATATGTCCGCTCCCAAGAGGTAATCTGCCAGGTGGTTACCCTTCAGGAATGCATCGCACAACGGCTCAAGTCTGTACCTGAATAGGAATGGTGCATAATCAACGCGTTTAGCTAGATCGTGAATCACGTCCTCGGTCTTTACCTCTATCAATGCATTTATACTCTCAGAATACGTTATCTGTGGAGTTGATTTCGCAAATAGCAGCGTCTGTTTCACGTTTTTTGCGTCCTCCCTGTTGATCTTTGGGGGGAAAAGATCTGGATCATAGACCAGGTTAATATCTGATGCTATGAATTTCGATCTCTTTAACTGATTGATCTCTTCGAGGTTTGAAATCAGATTCCAATCGATCTCGTTATTAGTCTGTATCCTTCTTGACAAGATCTCCGGGTTGTCAACAGACAGAAATCTATTCCACCGGAACTGTGTCGATAGGGTATCCAATGAGCCTATGTTTACCTTTCTTATGAAATCCCGGAGTTGTTTTTTCATGGACGTGGTTATTGCCCCCGCACCTACCTTTCCCGGGAGGTCCTCCGCCGATGTTCCCATATTTATTCCACAACCCACGTTCTCATCCGGAAAATAGATGGATCGCCTTTCTGACCCTATAAGGCTTGCTAAGAGTAGAATGGGTCCGTGTTCATATATCCTGGGCTCTCTGGAATAGATACATGAGAACATATCCTCAAAATTATCAAATGCTGGAGCACCAACTGCTCTGTATTGAATGGGGAGAAATTCGATTTCATCAACGAGAAAATGCTTCGTCGATTCTTTGTCCATATCCATGGATACCCTTCCAGTAACCCGTATGTTGGGTTTTGAGATCAGTTTTTCCCTACTGGTCAGCTCAGATGGGATACGACACCATATTTTCAACTGTTTCTTTTCTGGAGGTTTCAATCCAAGAAGCCTGTATTCCTCTTTCAGATCGAGATATCCCAGATATGAATCTGGGTTTCTGGAGGGCGAGGCATATTTGTAGATAAAAATTCCCTCTAATTCGAGTTTCCTTCCCCTGGGGGAATACCTAAATCTTCTGAATGGCTCCAGTCTGTGTTTCAGTGCCGGGAATCTGAAATCCTCCTCCCCCGAATAACGGTTAGAATAAGCATTCATTTCAACAGATCTTTATCTTCTTTCCAGATTTTATCGCACTCAACAGCATTCTTCCAGCTGCTGTATTTCTCTTTATCTTTATATTCCCCGAGCTATTAACCCTCGATCTGCAGATAAATTCCTCATCCGCAAATATTCTTACCTGCTCATCCCTGTATGCCCTTGATCTGAGGACTATCTGTTTTTTTGTAAGTGAAAAGCCCAATTCCTCCTGTTCTGTCCTTTTTTTCGATCTCTCTCCGAGGGGGATGAGCACCACCTCCTCACCATAGGAGTAGAGCTCATATTCCAGCTTTCCCGTTTCAAAGTCCCTGATCTCTATTACTGGCCTGGCGAGGTCCGCCTCTCTCATTCCATGGGGGACCTTCACCACCATCTTAAGTTCATAGACCTCTTTGATCTCCCCCGCCTCTATGAAGATCACTGTATCCACAATATGTGGGATGACCCCCAATTCGACCCTTCCTATCAATCTTTGAATTGCTCCTATTGCCCTATTGGCATGAATTACCCCAACCATTCCAACGCCAGCTAAGCGCATGTCTGCAAATACCTCGAAATCCTTGGTTTTTCTCACCTCGTCAAATATTGTGTAATCCGGCCTGACCAGGACCAGAATATCGCCCGTATTCTCCATCGATCCCTCCAGGGGACCGTACTGCGTTATCACATCCGGAACCTGCAGATCTCTTGGGTGTTCCATCGTCTTTACAATCTTTCCCTTATTCAGATAGAATTCGGCCAGCGCCTGAACAAATGTGGTTTTACCCGCCCCTGGGGCCCCCGAAACAAATATACCCTCTGCCTGAGCTTCAAGTCTCTTTAACAGTTTTTTAGAAAGCCTATAATCAGATAACTTTGTCCTCGCCAACGGTTTAACTGCTGTTATCTCAAAGCCATCACTGAATGGGGGCCTTGTGATAACAATCCTGTATTCACCCAGTTGCAGAATTGTAACCCCTTTTTTCTCCAATTCGATCTCCCCGCGCGGATCCGAGTGACTGAACTCGACTATCTCCCTCGCGTAATTCTCTATATCCTCCCTCGAGAGCTTATCGGCGATCTTCACTAACTTGAAATCTCCAACGTGTCCCTTCTTGGCGAATACTGGTGTGTTTTCTTTAAGGTGTACCGACATGGTCTCAGAATCGAAGAGATCAAAGATCCTTGGGTTTACCTCCCTTATCTTAGGTTCTATATACTCCACTTTGATACCCTTTGCCTCAGAGACCAGTGCCTGTATCTTATCACTAGTTATAAGGGTTGCATCATTTTCCTCGGCCGTTTTTCTGATCAACTCATCGATCAACCCAATTTTTGCCCGCCTGATCTGCTCTGGTTTTATGGACTCACCGCAGAACCGCAGTGCAATCCTTCCCTTTGATCTCTCTGCCATCTTTCTGATAGAGGTTAATTCATCCAGGCCATCAAAGCCCGTCTCCCTCCCCCGATTGGCCTGATACTCCAGCTCAGAAACAACGGCTTCAGGGACTATCACCTCGACACCCTTATCCTCCAGTTCACTCAGGACCTCGGATATCCTACCGTCAACGATGACGGATGTATCTGGCACAATTTTCATTTTATTCGACAATTGACGTTTTATATATAGGTATATTTATAGTAATAAAATGCAGATTCTTGTAGTATATTATAGGAATTGATTCTGAAAAGGATGAGGTCCATGAAGGTACTTGCAAAGAACATTGCGGGGGAGATAACACTGTCCGATAACCCCGGGGCCGTTATGAAGAAGTGGCGTGAAATCTTCGGGATTAAACAGTGTGATATCGCAAAAAACCTAGGGGTATCTCCCTCCGTTATCTCGGACTATGAGTCCGGGCGCAGAGGATCCCCGGGGATCAAGTTTGTTAAGAGATTCATCAATACATTGATCTCAACGGATATTGAGAATGGCGATGGCGTGGTAAAAAAATTCTCGGCGAATTTTGAGCCAGGGGCAATTCTTGATATAAGAGAGTTTCTTGCTCCGGTTCCGGCTGAGGATATAGTAATGGCTGTAGATGGAGAAGTGATAGTGGGTGATGACCTGGAGATGATGGACCTGTGGGGTTATACGGTAATAGATTCTATCAAGGCCATCCTAGAGCTCTCCGAGAGGGAGCTCATGAGGTTATACGGCTCATCTGAGGAGCGCGCTTTAATATTCACCAAGGTTCATCTCGGTAGATCTCCCATGATAGCGATAAAGGTAACACATCCAAAACCAAGGATCGTTGTACTACATGGACTTATGCCGAGGGAGGTAGATAAACTCGCCATAAAGATTGCGAAATTGGAGGGAATTCCACTAATTGTTTCGAAGATTCGGTCGGAGGATGAATTGGTTGACAGTCTAAGGGAATCGGTATCTTAAGAAAATGGCTGTTGGAATTGTGGGTTATGGTGTATACCTGCCAAAATATAGGATAAAGACGGAGGAAATCGCGAGGGTTTGGGGGGCCGATAGTAAAAACGTAAGTAATTCCCTCCTCATCCATGAGAAAACAGTCCCGGCGATAGACGAAGATACTGCAACCATTTCTGTGGAGTGTGCGAGGAATGCCATTCAGCATGCCGGGATCAACCCTCGGGACATAGGAGCAATCTATGTCGGTTCCGAGTCCCATCCATACGCGGTGAAGCCTACTGCAACCATAGTTGCCGCGGCCATTGATGCGGTCCCGGAGTTAACCGCAGCGGATTATGAATTCGCGTGTAAGGCGGGAACGGCAGCTATACAGACATCCATGGGTCTCGTGAGGTCTAAAATGATCAGATATGGACTGGCTATTGGCGCAGATACATCTCAGGGAAAGCCAGGGGATGCACTGGAATACACGGCATCTGCCGGTGGGGGGGCATATATCATCGGAACAAAGAATCTAATTGCAGAGATTCATGATACATACTCATATACAACAGATACCCCAGATTTCTGGAGACGGGAGGGTCAGGAATTTCCCTCCCATGGAGCGAGGTTTACCGGGCAGCCAGCCTATTTCAAGCACGTTATAGAGGCAGCCAGGGGGATAATGAGTAGGAATAAACTAAAGCCGGATGACTTTGACCATGTCGTTTTTCACCAACCAAATGGAAAATTCCCTCTAAGGGCGGCAAAAACTATTGGTTTTGAGGAAAAGCAGGTAATGAAGGGCCTGGTTACCCCATATATAGGCAATACATACTCTGGTTCAACCCTCTTAGGATTAGCAAGAATCCTTGACGATGCTAATGAGGGTGAGATGATCCTGGCGGTTTCATACGGCTCCGGGGCGGGAAGTGATGCGTTCATCATAGAGGTTACAGAGGAAAACGAAAAGAGGAGAAATCCAAAACCATTACGGGATTTTATGGACAGAAAGGAGTACATAGATTATGCGACATATGCCAAATTTAAGAGCAAGATTAAGGGTGTGAGTTTGGAGAAACCATAAGGCAGTGACGCTTTGATGTGACGCAAAGGCTCGAAGATGTGTTGAATCAAAGATTCAGACACACACCCGACAAAGTCGGCCGTGTTCCAAAACTGCAAAGCGGTTTTGAGAACGCGCATCCGACAAAGTCGGTTATGCCCCACAGTAAATTTAACCATAAAACAAAAAATGAGCAGAAATGTGGCGATAATCGGAATTGGAATGACGAGGTTCGGTGAACTCTGGGATAAGAGATACAGGGATCTGATTACAGAGGCAGGTGCCGATGCAATCAAGGATGCTGGGGTTGAGGGGGAGGATATACAGGGTTTATACATAGGATCCATGTCCCCAGGCCTGTTTGCGGGTCAGGAGCACATCGGTGCCCTGGTTGCAGATTACAGTGGTCTATCTGGAATTCCGGCAACGAGGGTCGAGGCCGCATGTGCCTCCGGGGGTTTGGCTCTGAGGGAGGCATATCTAACGATTAAGTCGGGGGCCATGGACATAGTTGTTGCCGGGGGTGTGGAGAAGATGACAGATGTTACCACATCATCCGCAATGATAGCCCTGATGGGTGCCGGGGACCAGGAATGGGAGGCATTCAAAGGGGTTACATTTCCCAGTTTATATGCCTTGATGGCGAGAAGACATATGGCGGAGTATGGAACGACGATAGAACAGATATCCCAGGTTGCGGTAAAGAGTCATAACAATGCCAGCCTGAATCCATACGCCCAATTTCCATTTAAGGTAACACTGGAGCAGGTAATGAATTCCCCATTGATTGCCGATCCTTTGAGGTTATTACATTGCTCACCTATAACGGATGGTGCAGCTGCCGTCGTTTTGGCATCCGAGGAAGTAGCAAAGAGGTTGGTTGATGATCCAATCTGGATCATTGGATCTTCTATGGCTACAGATACGATAGCATTGCACGATAGAAAAAGCCTATCGAGGATAGACTCAACGATCATTGCAAGTAAAAAAGCTTATAAAGATGCCAAGATTAAACCCGAGGATATTGACTTTGCCGAGGTTCACGATTGCTTCTCAATTGCAGAGATTCTGGCAATTGAGGGTTTGGGCTTTTGTAAACCCGGAGAGGGTGGAAAGATAACGGAGGAGGGAGAAACAGAAATAGACGGAAGAATCCCGATAAATCCATCGGGTGGTTTGAAGGGAAAGGGACACCCGGTAGGAGCGACGGGTATTGCACAGGCTGTTGAGGCCGTCTTACAGTTGAGAGGAAAAGCCGGCAGAAGACAGGTTAAAGATGCTGAAATTGGCTTAATTCATAACCTCGGTGGTTCGGGGGCAACAACGGTAATTAACATACTTAAGAGAGATTAAAATGTCCAAGGGTCTTCCATTACACTGGAGGTTAATACCTCAGAGATATAACCTGATCGGAACGGAGTGCCTGAGATGTGGTGAGAAATTCTTCCCGCCAAGACAGCTGTGTCCCAACTGTAGAAGGGCTGGAAAAATAAGGGAGGTAAAGTTCTCCGGTGAGGGCGAGATCTATAGCTATACGATAATTCATACGCCGCCAGAGGGTTTCGAGTTCATGAGACCCTACGCAATGGGGATAATAAAGCTAATAGAGGGCCCCCTGGTAACTGCACAGCTCGTGGATTGTAAGCCAGAGGATCTCGAGATAGGGAAGAGGGTAGAATCCGTATTTAGAAAGGTAATAGCTGACGGAAGCTCCGGGATAATCAGATATGGCTACAAATTCAGATTGAAAGACTAGAATGTAGTTAATTCCCCATTTACACACATCTCCGTAATTCTTGTAACATTCTCCAGCCAGTAATCCACTATCCTCCTGACTTTTTTCTTTAGGCGTTTATCACCGATTATGTGTATAGAAGCGATTAATGGTTGATCTATCGGTTTTCCTATCTGACTGAGCAACTTTACATAGACCTGTTCTGCCCCTTCCTCGGCTATCTCTTCGGCTATTTTTTTTGATAATAGATTATAGATCTTGCCCACGTGGTTTACTGGATTCTTTCCAGAGCTTGCCTCCAGGGACATCGGTCTGTATGGTGTTATCAATCCATTAACTCTGTTTCCCCTGCCCACTGAGCCGTCATCACCCTGTTCGGCACTTATCCCTGTAACAGTAAGATAGATAATGCCCTTTTCGTAGTCATCGGCGGTATTTATATCGATACTGACGTCCTTGTCGGTTATTTTTGATGCAAAACTGTTCAATTTGGTATGTAATCTATCAATGACAGACCTGTAGTGATCCATATCAGAGATATACTTTGAGACCATCGCGCACGCGACCGTAAGTTTAATCTTGTCCCCGTTCCTCAGGCCCATTACCTTCACGTCCTCACCTATCTCCTTAAACCCCAATTTCGGGATATATCTCTCCGTCTCTAAAACCAATCTCTCGGTGGTTGTCATTGGAGCGAAGCCAACACCGAAACTCGTGTCATTGGCTCGCGGAATACCCTCCTGCTCGAACACGCCCATCAAATCAGCCGATCCCTGACCCAACATCTGCTCGATCTCCACATGAGAATCCGCATCTAGGTTTTTAATATTTTTTCTCAGGTACTCTCTCGCTGCATTGATCGCTATATCACCAACCGGGACCGTCTCTTTGCCGACCCATGTGGTGGCTCTCCCCCCCAACAGGATGTATATCGGCCTTTTCACCTCGCCACCACCAAATTCTGGCTCTGCCTGACCACCAACTATCTCAACCTGATCCGTATTGTGGTGAAGGATTTTTCCGTACCTATCTATATATTCCCTACATAATGCCCTAGAAACCGACTCGGCAATCCCATCACAGAGGGAATCAGGATGCCCTATGCCCTTTCTTTCAACAAGCTCAATGACCTGCTTTTCCAGGGGAACAACGTTGGGGAATTCTATAACTATGTTTCTCATTCCACATCCCTTATACCATCTGTAGTAACCTCAAAGACACACTCTCCCTCGGGCAGGCTTGGAGAGTCGATCAGTCTGGCAATTCTCTTATCCCCCTTCCCCTTCCTCAGATAAATCCTGTAGGTTGCGGTATGTCCAACGATGTGCCCGCCGATGGGTGTAGTTGGGTCACCGAACACTATATCCGGGCGTGCCATTACCTGATTTGTGACAACAACCGCGATATTATAGGGATCCGATAATTTTCTCTGTAGGATATGTAAGAGTCGGTTCAATTTCTGCTGTCTTTCAGCCAGTGTCCCCCTGCCAACATATTCCGCTCTAAAATGAGCAGTTAGTGAGTCTACAACAACGAGCCTCGTTCCGTACTCGTTCGCCAGTTCTGCCGCCTTCTCCGCCAGTAACATCTGATGATCCGAGTTATACGCTCTCGCTACGTGGATATTTTTTAACGTCTCATTTGGATCCAGACCCAAAGCAGAGGCCATCTGCTGTATCCTCTCCGGGCGGAAGGTATTTTCTGTATCGATAAAAATCGCAGTTCCATCCAGACCGCCATCCTTCTTCGGGAGTTGGACGTTCACGGAGAGCTGATGACCGAGCTGAGTTTTACCCGATCCAAATTTTCCAAAGAGCTCTGTTATCGCCTGAGTCTCAATGCCACCGCCTAAGAGAGCATCTAATTCTTTGCTATTGGTAGAGAGCTTCCCAACCAGCTTCCTCTTCTTGAGAACATCAAGACCACTTTCAAAGCCCATACCCCCAACGGCCTCCTTTGCTGCGTTTACTATCTTTATCGCAGAGCTCTCACCAAGACCAACGTCCTTCAATTCACCTATGGATGCCGCCGCAATAGCCTCAACGGTGGAATAGCCAGAATCCCTCAATTTCTCAGCAATCGACTTTCCAATGCCCGGTAATTCCTCGATTTCCATTTTAAAACATAGTATGTATTGGAGTAGATAATTAAAAGCTGAGGTTAAAGTTTAGATTTATTTATAGATAAATCAACCGGTGATCTTGCTCATCTGTTCAATTATCTCTTCACCATCTATTAAAGAATTCGCCAGTACATCCAGTATTGTCTCTGCCGTTATAATTTCGATTTTACCTTCATACCTTTTCTCCAGTAAAACGTCTTTTTCATTACCCTTTGGGATTATGACCCTCTTCAATCCGGCATCTATCGCAGCCTCTATCTTCTGGGTAATACCCCCAACCGGTAGGACCTCTCCCCTCACGGTCAATGACCCCGTCATGGCAACAGATTGATCAACCTTCACATTCTTAAATGCAGAAATGACCGCTACCGCAACTGAAACACTTGCTGAATCCCCCTCCACCCCCTCGTAGGTCTGTAGAAATTGAACGAAGATATCATATTTTTCTTTAATATCCTCTCCATATATCTTCATTATAACTGCGGCAACATTCTGTACAGCCTCCTTTGCTATTTCCCCGAGCTTTCCCGTGGCTATGATCTCCGATTTCTTCCCTCCGGGGGCTACCTCTGCCTCTATCGGTAAGATCGTCCCTCCGTCCCCCAGGACCGCCAGGCCGTTCACACGTCCAATCCTGCCCCCCTCGGTAATCAGAACATTGTACTCCTTCTTTCTATCCAGGTAAATGTCTCCGATCTGCTGCTCCAGGGTTCTTGCGGCCTTTTTACCCTCTAATACATCCTCTGCCGTTACATATTTTTTCTTTTTTTCCCTCGCTATGTCCCCGGCTGCCCTGATTAAACCGCCGAGCTCTCTGAAGCGGAGGGTCATCTTGCCCCTCATCCCCGCCCTTCTCTTAGCCTCTCTGATTATCTCTTCTACCGCATCCCTCGTGAAGTGTGGGATCTTCTTATCCTTTGATACCTCCTGGGCTATGAATTGAACCAATTTTTTCCTAGACTCTTCCGAATCATTTGTCATGTCATCCATATATATTTCGTAACCGTAACCCCTGATTCTGGAGCGGAGAGCTGGATGCATCTGCTGAATATCGTTTATGTTTCCGGATGCAACCAGGATGAAATCACAGGGGACTGGATCCGTCATAACCATGGCCCCGGAACTCATCTCGCTCCTTCCCGTAATCGGAAGTTGCTTTTCCTGTAACGCGGTTAATAGATCCTGTTGTGATCTCCCGAGAGTCGAGATCTCATCTATGAAAAGAACCCCCTTGTTTGCCTTATGAATTAAACCCGAGACAACCCTGAGATGTGCCGGGGTTCCAAGACCTCCACTCTGTAGAGGGTCGTGCTTAACATCTCCAAGCAGGGCTCCAGCGTGCGCACCGGTTCCATCGTAGAAGGGTGCGCTCTTTCTGGTCGCGTTATCAACCAGTAACTTGGGTATATCCGTCTTTGCCCCACCCATCATCATAAGTCTCAGATTCAAACCAAACAAGAAAAACAGAAGAATTCCAAATCCTATTAGCGCCACTGCAACTATGCCATCGATTAGATCAATCATATGGAGACCAACAGCACTCAGAACAATGGCAAATGGTAGGATCAATTGATTATCCCTCGCCCCCGACAGTTGGCCCTTCTTTTCCCTCTCCCTCTTTAGGATCTTTATTCCCTCACCCGCAGGGACCGTTTTAATTTTAGGATTATTTTCGTCCTCGGGATTGGGGTATGCAAAAATATCTACCAGGTCTTCGGGGGGCAGTAGCTCCGCCATCGCCATAGCAAGCATACTCTTCCCTGTTCCCGGCTCTCCGATCAAGAGGATATTTCTCCTTTGTTTTGCCGCTTTCCTTACCAGGTCTACGGCCTTATCCTGCCCAATAACCTGATCTATCAACCTCTCTGGAACCTCGATCTGCTCTGTAGTTTCGAAATCTTTCCAAGACCTCATCTCCGATATCTTAATCTTTTTCATCCTGGCTTCCTCTTTCTTATCTTTATCTCTCCTTTTCTCGAGGTTCTTCGTAGGATGTTGTTTCATTATTATTTCATTTACTCAGAAGATATAGAACGTGAATGCTGATTCTCGATAATAGAATTAATAAATTATTATTATGTAAATATATGATATCAAAACTTAAATATCGCTCACCACCACTCTATTTCTACCTCATCGGTTCTGAACCTCTGTTTTACCTCAGTATCATTTATATCCTGCCTAATACCCGATTTGTGCATTAATAGGCCCAATAGAGCTATCATAACGCCATTGTCATTACAATAATTCTTTGGAACACCAAATCTGGCTTTATGCTCTGCCGACATCACCCTCAGCATCTCTTGGAGTCTCAGGTTGTTGCCAACACCCCCAGTCAGGAGAACCTCCTCAGCCTTCAGGTGTGCGAGGGCCCTCTCCGTTACCTCCGTGAGCATCGCAAATGCAGTCTCCTGAATTGAGAAACAGATATCCTCCAATGAATTATTCCTGGATTTCTGAATTGCACTCGTCAATAAACCAGAGAAGGATAGATCCGTACCCTTAACCACGTAGGGCAGTTCTATATATCTCCTTCCATTTCTTGCGAGTCTCTCTATCCTGGGGCCGGCCGGATGCTTGAGCCCGATTTCTCTGCCAAATTTGTCCAGCATATTCCCTATCCCCATGTCGAGGGTCTCTCCAAATACTCTGTAATATTTATCCTTTAATTTCAGGATCTGTGTATTCCCCCCGGAAACGTACAAAATCAGTGGATCCATTAATTTACACAGCTCTCTTCCTATTTCGATGTGGGCAACGCAATGATTAACTCCCAAGATCGGGATTTTATAATGCAGGGACAGGGTCCTTGCTGCAGTAGCCACGGTTCTGAGACAGGGGCCCATCCCGGGTCCCTGGGAGAATGAGATTAGATCGATATCTTTAAAATTCAGTCCCGCTTCCTCTAACGCAGAATCTATAGCAGAATCCATGTTCTCAGACATAAATTGAGATGCCTCTCTCGGATGAATGCCCCCGGTCGGTTGATATATCTTCCTTATATCAGCCAATATCTCATGATTTGAATTCAGAATTCCAATTCCGAGGGTATGCGCAGTACCCTCAATTCCCAGGGCAATCATCTTGTTTTAAATTATCTTAAACGAATATCTATAAAAATGGGCACTGGCATACTGTCTGGAACGAAGGTTCTCGTTGTAGAGAGTGATCTGAAGTCCTTTCTACGAGAGAAGGGATTTGGCGAGGAACGTGGAAAAAGACAGGAATTATCATTAATTGAGGCCCTGTTCCTGGTTGAGAATGGAAAGATGAGGGTAGTTGATGGGGAAAGGAATCTAGGCTTTGACGATCTATTGAAAATCGGAAATAGAGTCGAGGAAAACTTCTATTCAAAGTATCTGGTCTATAGCGATCTGAGGACAAGGGGTTTGCTGGTCAGAACCGGATTGAAGTTTGGTTCAGATTTCAGGGTTTATGAGAGGGGAAAGAAGATAAAAGCGAGTCATTCCAGATATCTGGTGCACGTCGTTCCAGAGGAATACACGTGCTCATTCCCGGAGCTCATCAGGGCAATAAGATTGTCTCAGAACGTAAACAAGCTGATGATTTACGCAATAGTGGATGAAGAGGGGGATGTCACATATTATCAGATAGACAGGGTCAAGCTGTAACCATTCCTAAAGATTTTAATTAATCAAATCCGAATATTACTTAGTATCCAGTAGCTATTTAAAGGTGGGGTAGCCATGGGTCGGAGTTAGCCGACGACTAAGGTGTGGCATGCGCTTCGCTTAGCCACACTTAATAGTGTCATTACCTTAGGGGCCGTGGGGTAATCTGGCATCCTAGCAGGCTCCAGATAAAAATCTTGGAGCGCTGATCCCTCGGGAGATGATGAACGGATTGGTACGAGCCCGAGAATGGTTGGGAGGTACCTGCCGATGGGGGTTCAAATCCCTCCGGCCCCAAACCCTTTAAAATTCCCAAAGGAATTTGCTTCGCAAATTCAACGGTTCGGATGGGTTGATTAGGCCGCAACCCCTTTGGAAAAGGTGTTGCATCCCCAAAAATTAGCTTACATTCAGGGTTGATAAGGGCAAATGAAATGCCTTATGGTGTTGAAAGGGCGGGGAAGGCGCCCTTATTGAAAATGCAATGCGAAATCTGCGGGAGGTATATAGAAAGGGGTAAAAAAGTCAGGGTTGAGGGATCAGTTGTCATCACCTGTGATGAGTGCTCCAAGTGTGGTGAAATTATCGGCCTGGTTAGTTCTCATGAGGTAGAAAAACCATCTCCAAAGGTTGAGGAAAAAAAAGAGGTTGTCTTTGAGGTGGAGGGTGAGGAGTTAGTTGATAATTATCCAGAACTCATACGTAAAGCGAGGGAGAAGAGGGGGATGAAGCAGGAGGAGCTGGCGAGGTTGATTAATGAACCAGCATCCTTAATACATAGAATAGAGATAGGCAAGATGGAACCAGATCCTCAAATGGCGAGAAAGTTGCAGCAGAGATTGAATATAAGGTTATTACAAAAACCAGAGGTAACTGATATTCAACCCGTAAGGACAAAGATTCCAGAGGAACTGACACTGGGCGATCTAGTAGTTGTTAGAAAAAAGGTGAAACGGGGGTAAAATGTTTTTTTTATTAATCTTAGCGATATTTGTCATTGGAACCCTGATTCTTGCAAAAACCGATGCTGAGAGACACTTCATAGTTTTTTTAATAAGAACGAAACACTTTCTAAGGTTTATCGACGAGATAGCAAGGATTATGCCGAAGCTCTGGAAGTTCATAGCTGACTTAGCAATCGTTCTCTCATTCAGTGGACTTGGGGCCGCTTATCTGTCAAAATACAGAAAGGACAGCAGAAATCTGGATATAATAATGCTCATCTCTGGAGTCTTGGCTATATTGATGTGGTCCAGGGGCTTGCTCTTATCGATAGTGATGCTATGCTCTCTGTTGATGGGGATCTCGAGTCTGTCCAGATTAAAGAACCCCTTCTTTGACTTTATAGTGGCAACGAGTTTGATCTCATCGATTTTTTTAAGTGCAATGCCATGGTATCTTGCAATTTTTGAGGGGATTTTCGGTCCTTTGGCCATAGTATTTGGCTCACTGATAGAGCATGCATTCGCGATAACATCCGGGCAATCAGCTATACCGGGGGTTTCTCCAATCATCCCGTGGATCGAGGCGGGACAGTGGGGTTTCGTCATTCCGGGTCTCGGGATATTTGTCCCGATTGGATACGGGCTTATCTCATTAATTCTACTTCTGGTAGTGCACGAGGGTTCGCATGGTATACTGGCGAGGGTTCACAAACTTAGGCTTAAGTCTACGGGGTTATTAACCTTGGGTCCCCTGCCCATCGGGGCATTTGTCGAACCGGACGAGGAGGAATTTAATGAAAGTGAGAGTATAGTAAAGATGAGGGTTCTTTCAATGGGTTCCTTTTCCAATCTGATATTAGCAATCCTTTCTCTCCTACTTTTTATTTTCCTGATAATGCCATCAAGTGGTTGGGTCGTTAAGGATTCCAATATATCAAGTATTGAGAATGGAACCATCATAATGGCAGTTGATGATATAAACATCTCCCCAGAGAGCCATATAGCTGCAGCGATGGATGCCTGTATCTTCTCCAACAGGGTTTACACAATAAAGAATTCCACAATAGAAAACAAGAGCATCATAAATGTAACGACAAATAAAGGCATATTCCCCGTAAGATCAGAGGAATTGGTGAGGGTAAAGCTTAGATATGTACCCAGATTCAGGTACAGCTATAATTTTTTGGGGATCGATGTGTCCGCTATCTTAATAAATATATTGTTCTGGATATACTTCTTTAACTTCAATGTAGCCCTGGTAAATCTCCTGCCTATACTGCCCTTTGACGGGGGAAAAATGCTTATAGAATTGATGTCCATGTTTAATCTCAGTGAAGATGCGGTAAAGAGGATAGTTTATACATTTTTATTTCTTGGTTTATTGATCATACTTATCAATGCATATCCTCTGCTGAACATGCTCTTTGATTGGTTATTTTTAATTATAACCTAGATGTAATTATAACCTAGATGTCCTTTCCCATGTAGACGCCCTTTCGTTTATATCCAAACCTCCTGTAATAATCCCTGACTCCGATTCCGCTGGTAATTAAGATTTTTTTCATATTCAATTCCCTGCTGATTTTCTCCGCCTCCGCCAGAAGTTCCCTACCATAACCGCGGTGCTGCCACTCGAAGCGGGGCTTTTCTCCGATCTCAACCATTGGACCATAGACATGCAGCTCTCTAATTAGAGATGTCTTAGCGGTAATTTCCGGTCTGTGCGGCCTGTATGGGATTCTCAGGCGTAAAAACCCAATAAGTATGTCATTCTTTGTATCCTCAAAGGAGAGGAATATCTCCCTGCCCCCACTGGCTCTATATTCAGTGCGCAGTAATTTTATATTCTCTACATCTGGCTCTATCCCCTCTCTCAGCCTGTGTCCGACCTCCCTGCATCTGATACATTTACATCTTATCCCCTTTCTCTCCATCTCTTGATAAACTAATTGACCCAGATTTGATGCCTTAACGCCGGCCTCTATCAAGGGCGAGGGGATGTCCCTCTGTATCCTCATTGTCCTGACCCACTTGGGCATCATCTTCTTTACCTTAACTATTAGATCAACCGCCTCTTCTGTGCTTATTGGCCTGAATTCTCCCCTCTTCCACATTTCGTAGTATTCCGTTCCCTTCAGAATTAAACAGGGATATATCTTCACCATGTCTGGTTTAAATCTCTCATCATTGAAGATTTCTTCGAATGCCTTCAGATCCAGCTCGGGATTATATCCGAGAATGCCTGGCATCATGTGATAGCCAACCTTTAAACCGGAGTCCTTCAACTGCTGGGTTGCTTCAACGACGTCACGGACCGTGTGACCTCTGTTTACCTCTCTGTATACCTCATCGGAGGGGTTCTGAACCCCAATCTCAACTCGAGTTACGCCGAATCTCAGCATAAGATTTATCTGTTCCTCCTTCGCCCAGTCGGGTCTCGGCTCAAATGTTATCCCGATACACCTGACCCCGGATCTCTCGTTTTCCCTCTGTATATCCTCGAGGTAATGAAATCTCTTCTCAGACCTCTCATAATCTTTTATAAATCTATCACTGCCCTTCTCTCTGATAATCTGATAATTTGATCGAAAATCATTCATCGCCTCTAAGGCTCTTTTCACAAACCATTCCTGATAGTCCATGCACTGGGCAGTCAGGGTTCCGCCCATTACAATAAGCTCGACCTTACTTATCGGGTGTCCTATATCCCTAAGCTGGGAAAGTCGAAAAGTGACCTGCAGATAGGGGTCAAATCCGTATCTAATGGCCCTTCTGGTTGCCGGCTCCTCCCCGGTATAGCTCTGTGGAACCTGTATCTCCGGACCCCCGGGACAGTATTTACACCTTCCGTGAGGACAGGGTGATGGCTGGGTCATTGCGGCAATAACTGCTACGCCAGAAAGGGTTCTGGTGGGCTTTTTCCGTAGAATCCTCAGAACCCTTTCCCTCTCCTCCGGCTTCGCGTATCTCAATATCTCGGAATTTCTGATAAATCTCTTCCTGCCCAACCTCATGCACAGCCTTCTCTTCTCAGAATCCAGCTCCTCCCCGCTCCGAATCTCCCCGGAGAGGATCTTTTCGATAATCTCCCTGAATTGTCTTTCCATAATAGAATATGAGAATTATAGTAAATTTAAGAAAAGTTTGATCAAAACATGACCCATCTTCGTTCGCTTCTCTCACTCGATAGGTCTGAATCTTAGTTTATTTGAATTCGCAGAGCGAATTCCATTTCTCTTTTTCGTCAACGTTTTTCTCTTTTCTAAAGAGAAAAAGGTTGATGGTCAACGGCGTCCCGGGGTTCCCACTTATTAAGCAGTACAGCCCGGATCGCTGGACGGCTTAACTTCTGCGTTCGGAACGAGAGCAGGTGTTGCCCGTCCGCTTTGACCGTTGACCAGTAGTATATTCGATTTGGGGTTTAAAAATTAAGCATTTATTTAGGTAATAGGTCGGTAATCCCACTCAGGTCTATGGGTTCCGCGGGTAGCTCAAAGACGCTATCGCTCGGCACTCCAGGTGTAAAGCTGGTTGCTATTATTTTGATGTATTTCTCCCGTCCCATCGCGGTTCCCGTTGATTCCATCAATAGGGGTATATTGTAGCTCGAATGCACGCAGTACCTCATTGTCCCTTCGGAGACCGTTACCCTGAAGCATTGGGCCGTCACACCCGCAATAACCTGGGTACCATCATATATGGATTTAGCTAGATTCTCCTCTATCCCAGAGGTCATATTCTCTATATCAAAATCAAAATCTATATCCCTTTGCGTCTTTCCACCAATACAATTCCAGGCCCCCTGTATCTTTACACAGATGTAGGTTCCACCTGGAATGTTATAGAATCTCATCTCGGTTTCACCCTCAACGTCGGTCATGTCAAGTCTGAACTTTTTACCGCTGATATAGTGGGTTTGAGTCATTCTACTTGCATCACCCTCTGTTGATACTGTTATATCATAAGCAACAGTGTAACCAGACGGTTTTCCAAGATCGGATACTTCTAATGGTCCTTCCGATGGGGCTACGGTGGTTGTTGTTATGTAGGTTGTTGAAGGAATAGTTGTTGTAGTTTCTGCCTCACTCGGGCCTCTGCCCATACATCCGCAGATAAAGATCACCCCGATAATAATAAAAAGGATCATAATTTTTTCGGTTTTCATCTCTTAATCATCAAATTATGATAATAAACTTCAAGAATAAAACTATGAGAATCCCGAAATCCCATCCAAGGTATGAATCCCTGATGCGGAGACATTTACTGCTTGATGGATTGAAGAGGGGTTACGTGGCTGAAGCGGGTCTTATAGCCCACGGGAGAGGGGAGGCGTTTGATTATCTGCTCGGGGAGAGGACCATAAAAGAGGCCAGGAATGCAGAAAAGGCTGCAGTTGCAATGCTCCTTTTATCAGAGAAACCCGTAATTTCGGTGAATGGTAATACCGTTGCCTTAATTCCAGGGGATATTGTCGAATTTGCGAGATCGATAGGTGCAAAGATCGAGATAAATCTTTTCTATAGAACACTGAAGAGGGAGAGACTGATCAAGGAAATTCTCTTGAGGAATGGCGCTGAGGAGGTTCTTGATACGGAAAAGGATTTCAGAAGGATTCCAGGTATTGATTCGGATCGAGGGAGAGCTAATCCCAGAGGTATCTGGTCCGCTGACACGGTCCTGGTCCCATTGGAGGACGGAGACAGAACCGAGGCCCTGATAAGGATGGGTAAAAATGTTATCGCCATTGATCTGAATCCACTATCAAGGACATCAAAATACGCAACCATAACGATAGTAGATAATGTCGTAAGGGCCATACCTGCTATGATAAAACTCGCCAACAAGATGAAAGATTGGGAAAGGGAGAGATTGGAGAGAATAACGGAGAATTTTGACAATAAAAAAAATCTAAGGAAGATAATCTCACGAATGCGTAAAGGTCTTTAGCATCTCCTCCTCCATAAAATGCAGTTTTCCGGGGACGATCAATACGTGTGGTGGTCTCCCGAAATCGTAGTCCATTAGATCCCTTACCCTTCCGTATCTTATTATTGAATTACCGCCCAGACGTGCCGCACTCAAACATCTCGTTTCCTCTGTGAATATCCCCTCTTTTTTCTTTTCCTCAATCCTTAGGAGAATTCTAATTGCATCGTTAACGGACATAAATCTGTTCTCTTCTGGCTTTATATCCAATAGAAAGAGTGTATGTAAGCCAGTTTTTAGATTCTCCCGTAAAACATCGTATGGGGAGGTTGGATAATAGCTCCTCTCCGGGAATGGTATGGATGTCGTTCTTCCGAATTTATAGATCTGTAAACCGGTTTCTGCAACCGCCGAATAAATGGATGATCCATGAACTATTTTTGTTTTTATGCCCAATTTTCTCGCGCGTAGAATTATATCCACATGGGTGGTCGCAACCATCGGATCTCCCGGGACCAAGAGCGCTGTTTTCTTCTTTGATGAATCCTTTAGTACATTCCCCTCCGGATGTTCCTCCAGGTCACATCTACTGAGTACATGAATTCTCTTCCCGATCAATTCCTCCAGATTCTTTAAATTGACGTTAGATGCACTGGTATAGAACTCCGCATAAACGGATTCAACATCCCTGAGAACCTCTAATGCCCTGAGAGTAATATCTCTCTCATCATAGATTCCCAGACCTATCAGATACAGCATTGTAAAAAAAGAAAAGAAGAAAGGTTAAGGCCCTATTAAGGCCTTTTTGGTTCATTCACTAGTGTGGATGTTCTCATTTAGCCAGTCGATCAGAGCGTCTCCAGCGGCAAGTGTTTCCTCGTACTCCCAGCCAGCAACTATTAGCAGGTTGCCGTCCTTCTTAACTATAAACTTGTCCGGTTCCGCTGCAATTTCATCCTTTGTAACTGTACACATTCCATTGACTGCCGGACCACCAACAATTATTAAATTCTTGGTTGTATCCGCACCGACCTCTGGAACCACTAAGTGACCAATTATCTTGTTCACTGTAGCGGTTGTGTATTCCTGCTCCTCTGCTCCAGCAACGGTTACCGAGAACTCCTTCACCTTGAAGGTACAACATCCTGCGGTTATCTCTTTACCCTCGTCATCCTTTGTTATTGTATCCTCCACAAAGGTCGTTTCCTCTCCAATGCCGAGGAAGTACGTGGCATCTACATTCTTCTGCGGATGACAGAGTGTCACTGAGTCAATCTTGTTGTCCACACCCCAGTCAATGGTGTATTCATCGCCGCTAAATGGTGCGATCAACAGGGTGTCAATGTCTTCGTCTACGTTCGCAATCCTGTTAGCTAGGTTTGTTGTCCTGTTTTCACTAAAACCAGTGTACAAACCGACACTGTTGTCGTACTTCCACTCCTTTCCTTCATCGTAACCCCTGTCCGTAAGGTCGATAACTGCATATTCATCATCTTCATCTCTGCTATGAAAGATAACCAAGAGGTCGTCATCGTTCATAGTATAGCTACCAGCATCTGCGTCGCCGTTCCAATCACAGCTCTCGTTCATGGTGTTATTGGCATTCACATCATTTAGGAAGTCGCACTCCCTCATTACCTTCATTGTAAGGTAGTTGTCCGTCTCAAACTTATCTATCGTTCCGACCATCTTCGGCTCTATTGTCAGATATCTATCACTCTCATTCTGTGAATACACTATGGTATTTGAGCTCTCATCGAACCATAGAACTCTGCCCTCGTCTTTACCCCAGAACAGATCTTTTGGATCCAGGGTTATGTTTTCGTCGCGCTCGTACTTACTCGGATCAGTGTCGTCCATGGCATCCACAAGGGCAATCTTTCTGATTTTTATGTCTGGAATGTTACTACAATTATCGTAGGTGGTACCAGCTGTAGGAGATAATCTCGCTGTCATTGTATCATCCGGATCACATAGCCTGTTCAGTGTTATCTTCACTTTGGATCCGCTGATCAATGGCTTTCTCGTTATATCTACCGTGTCATCCTTGTCCTTTGCACCACTATTCTTCTTGTACTTTGAATACTCCCATACGTTGCCGTCAAGGATAAAGGTGTCTCCCTTGCTGAATGGTCCTTCATCCAGTCTTACATCGTCG
>Ga0116200_10000105_pt1 | contig 20672 bp, 24 predicted proteins | sample Mar14436cmmetaG_FD_94478 | JGI IMG/M metagenome (GOLD analysis project Ga0116200, IMG submission 94478) | Marine hydrothermal vent microbial communities from Guaymas Basin, Gulf of California to study Microbial Dark Matter (Phase II) - Marker... ... | reverse complement strand
CCGGAAGCGCAGCCAGAAGAGGAAGGGGGAAAAGAAGAATCCTCTGAGGAAAGTGCGGAAGTGAGTGAAGAAGAATCAACACCGGAGAAGACAGAAGAGGAACCATCAGAGGAAGAGGGGGAGGAGAAAAAGGAGAAACCGGAACCCTAGTGCTACCATGCTGAAAAGGCTTGATTTCAACGGGAATGCACACGTGGGGGTTTATTGCCGGGCAAACGATACCATTGCATTTGTTGAACCACAGCTTCGAAAAGAAACGGTGAAAACGATACGGGACTCCCTCGGAGTTGAGGTTGTGGAACTCACCATAGGGGGAAGCTCTCTCATCGGCTCCCTCATGGCGCTCAACTCATACGGTATGGTGGTTGCCGATTTCATCGAGGAAAAGGAGCTTGCCATCATAAAGGAACATTTTGAAGGAGAAGTTTTAATAATAGATGATAAATTCAATGCAGCAGGAAACAATATCCTCGTCAATGACCATGGCGCCATCACACATCCGCTCCTTGAAAAAACAACGGTGCGCGACGTTCAGGACACACTGAATGTGGAGGTGGTGCAGGCGCCAATAGCTGAACTGAATACGGTGGGGATGGCGGCGGCGGCCACCAACAGGGGTGTGCTCTGCCATCCCAAGGCAACAGAGGATGAACGCACCATGCTGGAAGATGTGATGGGTGTTGAGGTGAAGAACGGAACCGTGAATCACGGCATGCCCTATGTCGGGGCGGGACTGGTGGCCAACAGCCATGGAGCTGTGGCAGGCATCACCACAACCGGAATTGAGCTGAACAGAATTGAGGATGCACTGGATTTGATAGGTGGTTGAAATGAAAGCATACAGGATAAAGGGAATGTTTTTGATGAAGAACGTGTGGCAGCCCTTCAGCAAGGAGATCGCTGCCGAGAACGAGGAGGATGCAAAGGAGCAGATTTTCTCCATAATGGGGAGCAGGCACAGGGTGAAGCGGAAAATGATGAAAATAGAGAGTATTACCGAGCTGAAAGGCGACGAGATAGAGAACTCTGTGGTAAAATACCGGGTTGAGGGACACCATGAGTGATGAACAGGGCTGGTACCTCATGCAGCAATACCAGGAGCAGGTGGAGGAGCTGTACGGCCAGGCAGAACTCATAGAGCGACTGGTGAACGAGTACCACCGTACCGTGGAAACTGTCCAGGAACTGTCAGACATCCCCTCACAGGATACCCTTATCCCCATAGGGGGCAGCACATTTGTCTATGGGACGCTGAAGGACACAGGAAAGGTTCTGGTGAATGCGGGAAGGGGCATACTGGTGGAAAAGCCGGTCAATGCCGCCATTGATACGCTCAATAAAAAAATCGAGGAGCTCAAAAAGAGCCAGGAGAGCATACTGAAAACCGCGGAGGAAATAAAGGGCAAGATGGATGAGCTTGCCCAGAAGATGAGCGAGAAGGATGTTCAAATTCCTCAGAAGGAAGATTAGGAATGCGGAGGACACCATTGCGGTGCCCGACGAGCAGGAACAGAAAAAGGGAGTTTTTGGGGTAAGCGAAAAAAAAATCGAGGAACTCCTCTGGCAGCTCGAACTGGCACTTCTTGAGGCAGACGTGGCCCTTGAGGTGGTGGAGGAGATAAAGAGGAAAATAGCGAGAGAGCTTGCCGGCATGCCGCGGAAGGAGGCACGGGAGGCGGTGGAAGCATCCCTCAAAGAGGCAATCAGGGACATTCTGCAGAGAAGCGAGGGCGATTTCCTTGCCGCACTTGAGGGGAAGGAAAAGCCCTATGTCATCATGTTTGTGGGGGTGAACGGGTCAGGAAAAACCACATCCATTGCCAAGATGGCCCACTATCTTTTGAAAAAGGGGTACAGCTGTGTGATGGCAGCCGGCGATACCTTCAGGGCAGGGGCAATAGAGCAGCTGGAACTGCATGCGGAACGACTCGGTGTAAAACTCATCAAACATGATTTCGGCGCAGACCCCGCGGCGGTTGCCTATGATGCGATAGAGCATGCAAAGGCAAAGCACAAGGACTTCGTGCTGCTGGACACCGCAGGGAGGATGCAGACCAACATCAATCTGATGGCGGAGATGGAGAAAATAAAGCGGGTGGCACAGCCCGATATGATTATTTTTGTGGGCGATTCACTCACCGGCAATGATGCCATTGAGCAGGCAAAAAAATTCAATGAGGTGGTGGGAATCGACGGCGTCATCCTGACAAAGGTGGATGCGGATGCCAAGGGCGGTGCGGCGCTTTCCATTGCCCATACAATTCACAAACCGCTCTTTTTCATCGGCGTGGGCCAGGGATACGATGACCAGATTCCCTTTAATGCAGAATGGATGCTGAAGCGGATATTTGAGGAAGATTGAAACATCATTCTTCCCGGTGTGCGGAGCTTCCTGCCTGTTTCACCAGCATTTTCACCTCTTCGGGATCTGGCACTCCCCTGAGTATCAATCGCCGCGAATTTTCAATGATGACATTCCAGTATCCGAGCATCCTTCCCATGGAACTCTGGGTGGTGTACATGCTTCTTATTTCATCCTGTGAGATTTCCCGTACTTCGTGCCTCACAAATGCATAGTGCTCAATTACCTCAGCCACCCGGAGATTGGTTATCACATATGTCACCCTCAGCCAGGCAATAATTGCGTATAAAATGAATGGGGTGCCAATTCCATAGAGCGGGAGAGTGACAAATCCGATGAAGAGCCACGGCCACAGACTTTTCATGCATCGTTTCCCCACCCACACCACATGTTCATCCTTTTTGAGTGGAAATGCAGATGGAGGTCGGGTCATGCTATCCCCATTTCTCATAGAGCGAATGCGGGATTCCGAGCTGTTCCAGTATCTTCCCCACCACGTATCCCACCATGTCGTCTATGGTTTCTGGTTTGTGATAAAAGGCGGGCATGGCTGGCAGTATGACAGCACCTGCCCTCGCTGCCTTCACCATGTTCTCGAGACTGATGACGTCCAGCGGTGTTTCCCTCGGCACCAGAATGAGTTTTCTCCCCTCCTTGAAACAGCAGAGCGCGGCTCTCGCCACCAGATTCATCGCCAGCCCGTTGGCAACACAGGCAAGCGTTTTGAGTGAGCATGGAACAATCACCAGTGCATCATAGGTAAATGAGCCACTGGCAAGCGGGCTTTCCATATCGTGTTCATCATACATCGCAGTTGCATATCCCTTCACATCGTGCTCGTGCGTTCCCGTTTCGTGGGCCATGATTTTTCTGGCATTCTCGCTCATCACCACATATGTTTCGCACCCGTTCTTTTTCAGTTCCTCCAGCAATTTCAAACCGTAGGCCATGCCGGATGCACCGGTGAGGGCCACCGCCACTTTCATACCATGCAAATTGAAAATACGTTATAGAGTTTGTGGAATTGCAGAATCCTTCACTGCTCCTTCATGATGAAGGATGCTTTCTGTCCCAGCCCAGTCCCGCAGAAGAAAACGGCTGGAAGGATTGAAAATTGACCGTGCATTCGAACGAAATCAATTCGAAAACTTCAGATAGGGTCCTCTCATTAACTTTTTAGGACATGGGTGAGAAAATGGATGAGAGGAAGGAGCTGTTTGCTTCTCTTTTCGATGAGGTGAAACATATCGTTGACGGGCCAGCCGAAATGGATGAGAAGCTTTCCTCCATCTGCAGGCTGTTTCTGGAGCGCGTTCCCCACTACCACTGGGTGGGGTTTTATCTTGTGGAAGAACCTGGAAAACGAGAGCTTGTCCTCGGGCCCTTTGCAGGAGAGCCCACCGAACATGTGAGGATTCCATTCGGCAGGGGGATATGCGGTCAGGCTGCGGAGAAAGAGAAGACAATGGTTGTTCAGGATGTCTCAAAGGAAACAAACTATCTTTCATGCAGTCCGCGGGTGCGGTCTGAGATACTGATACCCATTTTCAAACATGGTGTCATTGTCGGTGAGCTTGACATCGATTCTCATGACCTCTCGCCGTTCACGGAAGAGGACAGAAAATTCCTGGAGCAGGTGTGTGAACTTATTTCCGGGTTGTTTTAGGGTATATGGTGAGCAAAAAAGAAAAGGCTTATAGGCTGCTCCTGAATGTGTGATATCGGGAAAGGCGTCTGGCAGTGATGCCGTAAACATCCTGTCAGGGAGTGGAAAGATGGATTTCAATTTGGATGAAACTCACACGTTGCTGCAGCCATCGAGCATCAGAGAACATTTCCCTGCTATCATGAAGGGAAAAAGGATATGTACAAACAATGCGGCAACCACCCAGATTCCCCATGAACTGCTGGACATGTCCCGGGAATTATATTCTCAATATGATAACGTTCACAGGGGACAGTCCAGTGCATCAATCAGGATAACGGAAAAGTTTGAAGAGGCATATAAAAAATAGCCGCCTTCATCGGCTCAAAAGACTGGAGAAACGTACTGTTATACCGAGGGACAACAGAGGCCATAAACGCTGTGATGTACTCGTTGATGACCGAATTTGAGGACGGGGATAACATAGTGACAACCCACATGGAGCATAATTCAAACTATATCCCCTGGTATGCACTCTGCAGGGAGATAACCCCAAAATTTGGAAGAAAAATAGAGCTCAGAATCGCTGGATTTGACAGGGAAAGCGGGGAGCTGGACCTGGAGGACCTGGAAAGAAAAGTTGATGAAAAAACGAAAATTATCTGCTGTACCGGAGCCTCCAACTTTCTGGGAACGAAACCGCCGATAGAAAAAATAGTAAGCATTGGGAGGAAGAGCGGGTATCAGCATCCAAATGGTCTATCAGGCTCCTATGTGTTGATTGACGGGGCGCATCTCGTCCCCAACACTCCTGTGGACGTTGAAAAAATGGGTATTGATTTTCTCGCATGGTCATTCCATAAAATGCTGGCCCCTGTGGGTGTTGGGGGACTTTTTGTCAGGAGAGAAATTCTGGAAACACTGATGCCCTTCCAGTATGGAGGTGACATGATTGCAGAGGGAAAGGTCACCGCTGAAAAAGTTGAATATAATGAATTGCCCTGGAAATTTACCGCAGGCACACCAAATATAATCGGGACAATACTGGCAGGAGAGGTAACAGAATTAATAGTGGATATGGTTCTCGGGGAAAGATACCGGCACATTTCAAAAGAGGAGAGGACGGAGAAGGCGATGGAAGCAATACAGGAATATGAAAGAGGGTTAACACAATATCTTATAGATGAATTAACATCCATTGACGGCGTTACCGTGTACGGTCCAAAAGATGCATCCAGAAAAACTTCAGTAATTTCGTTTAACATTGCCGGACAGCATCCGATGGATGTGGCCAGACAGCTGGATGAGGTGGGGATAGAATCCAGGGCTGGCTGTCACTGTGCCACACTGGCCCATCATTATTTGGGGATCAATCCTCCTGCAAGCTGCCGGATAAGTCCGTACATATACAATACAATGGAAGAGATGAGATATGTCGTCAGGGCAATTGGAAAGATAGCTTCCGCGTAACGTCGCTGGCGTTGTCCTGTTTCCGCCACTACAGTATGTCTATCGCCCTCGAGAGCACCTTTTGTTCCCTGTAGTCCGGAATGACCATGGGGGCCCTTCGCTCTTCCTTTATCTTCTTCTTTTTGAGCTCCTCACGGTACGCATCCACATGCTGCAGGCTGAGTTTTTTGTCCACCTTCACCTTTTTGATGTAGGCTGCGGCACTCTCGCCTGCGATTTTGCCGAACACCTGCGTATCGAGCAGTGAATTCCCCATGAGACGGTTCTTGCCATGGACGCCGCCGCTCACCTCTCCCGCGGCAAAGAGTCCGGGAATGGGCCCACTGGCAGATAACACCTGTCCCTTCTCGTTGATTTCCGCACCGCCGTTCTGATAGTGGAGCGTGGGGAATACGAGAATCGGCTCGTACCGCATGTCGATATCGAAGCGTTTGAACATGCGGAACATGGCACCGAGGCGACGTTCTATGGTTCCCTCGCCATGAATGATGTCGATTAACGGAGAGTCAAGCCATACACCCCGCATGCCAGTGGGGGTGACCACTCCCTTATTTCTCCCGTAGCATTCGCGGATGACTGCGGCCGCCTCCACGTCCCTTGGCTCCAGCGGGTGCACAAACTGCTCGCCATCCACATTGACCGGCTGACCGCCGAGACCGCGCACCTTTTCCGTTACCAGGAGACCCACAATCTGCTCCGGATAGGCCACGCCCGTGGGGTGATACTGGACAGAGTCCATATCCCTCAGCACGGCACCGAGATGATAGGCCATCACAAGCCCGTCTGCTGTTGCCCCATAGTGATTGGTGGTGGGGAATCCCTGAATATGCAGGCGTCCAAAGCCGCCAGTGGCCATGATGACCGCCTTCGCTCTCACCACATAGTACTGCTCCGTTTCCATGTTAAAGAGTACCGCGCCGCACACCCTGCCGGTGCTGTCGGTGATGAGCTCTATTGCAGGAGAAAATTCGAGCACGTTGATACCTATGTTGCGCGCCTCATCCCGTATCACCCGCATGATTTCCATGCCGGTGTAATCCTTTGCGGAATGCATCCGTTTCCTGGATGTACCCCCGCCGTGGATGGTGATCATCTCCCCTGTGGCTTTTTTGTCATACATGACACCGAGGCGTTCATGCCAGTGAATGATGCCCGGCGCGTCCATCACCAGTTTTGCCACCAGCTCGGGCTTGTTGGCGTAGTGTCCGCCACCGATGACATCAAGGTAGTGAATTGCCGGTGAATCGTGAGGCTTGTCCGCCGCCTGTATCCCTCCCTGGGCCATCATGGTATTGGCGTCGCCGTGGCGGAGCTTGGTGGCAATGAGAATGTTCTCCGGTTTCACCCCGTTGTAGTATGCATAGAGGGCAGCGGTGGTTCCCGCACCGCCCCCTCCTATGATGAGAAGGTCAGTTTCATAGTCAACCTTTCCCAGGTCTATGTCCTTTGCCCGGATGGCAGGATATGCCTCCAGAAGGTCTGCAACCTCGTGGGGAACGATGGCACCTTTGCTTGCACCCACCTTCAGTTTTCTCTTTGCCTCCGGTTTGTAGTCAGGATGATACTGCTGGAGTACCTCGTCTCGTTCCTTAGCGCTCATCCTCTTCGGAAGCACTCCCAGTCTCTTCTCCCTTGTTGCCTCAACCTTCTGTAGTGACTTCTTCAGTTCCTTCGGGTACATTTAATCAGCCTCCCTTTTCGGCTCTTCCTCTTCCTCCGGCTCGATATCCCGTTCATTGTAAAGTTTTCTCAGCCGGTTTATGCTCATGCCCATCAGCTTTTTCACCTCTTTATCAAATACCCCCTTCTCGATTTCCTTCACCCTTTTTGCAAGGTCAGGCGCAGGGGGTGCAAGGTATTTTCCCGCAAGGCGTCTGGCCAGCTGCCCCACATGGTAGTGTGCTATTTCTGCGGGGCACCGCATGGCGCAGAGCCCGCACTGGATACAGTCAAAGGAGAGGTCCGCTGCTCCCTGGATATCCCCGCGCAGGGACGCCTGAATGTAATCCATGACTTCCAGTTCCTGTGGGCATGCCTTGGTGCAGGTGTTGCATGAGACGCATCTGGCAATTTCAGGATAAAAGTTCACCAGCGCCTTATCGTCCGCCTTCACCTTATTTATGTCATACACTGCCTTGTTGGCAGGCGTAAACGGCAGCTGAACCAGATACATTCCGTCCTCCACGGTGGTCTGGCAGGCAAGGTCTGCATGCAGCTTGTACTCACCCTCCTTCCGGAAGACGGTTGCGCAGGCGCCGCAGAACCCGGCCCGGCATCCGGCCCCGCGTATGTAGCGGTAGCCGGCATATTCCATTGCCTTCATTATCGTAAGTCCCTCAGGCACCTGATACTCCTTCCCCATTATGTATATTTTCACCATTTTCATATTTCATCACCACAGTTACAGTCCAATAAATCCTCGAAAAGGATGCTCCTCCCACCTTCAAATTCAGTCCCCCATAGCACTCCTTCCTTTAGTAAATTTTCGTCGTTCATTTTCATCTCACCTTTAGATTATGTATCAAATCTCTTTTTTCCAATACAGGGTAAGGGTCTATATAATTGCCTTCGAATCCTGCCTCTTCTTCCTTTCCGAATGCAAGAGCCATCAGCTGGGTGAAATATAACACTGGCATATACTGGAAATCTGGATAAATTTTCTTTGAGAGTTTTTGGCGATTATCAAGATTAAATGCACATAATGGACATGATGTGATTATGATGTCCGCCCCATTTTCCCTTGCTCCCTCTATGATTTTATAAGTTCTCCGGGCCACAATATCCTTATCCTTCCCCACAGTATGATAGCTCCCGCAACAAAGGGACTTATAATGGTTGTCAATTGGAGTAGCCCCCAACGACGCTATAAGTTCTTCCATTATTGTTGGTGCCTCTGGGTCATCTATGCCAATTTCTCTTGGCCTTAATAGAGTGCATCCATAATATGCAGACACTTTTAACCCGTACAATGATTGCACAACTTTTTCCTTAATCTTTTCAAACCCCATAAAATCTCTTAAAATTTCGAGAAAATGAGTGATTTCGACTGTTCCCTCATAATCTGGCTCCTCATCCATAAATTCATTTATTTTAAAAAGAGTTTCCGCATCCTTAGTCACAAATATATTTGCTCTTTTCAGAACATTAAAACACATCGAACATAGGACAACAAGGTGGTATTCATTATCAAGCATGCCGGAATCATTCATTTCTTGAACTCTAATAAGATTTCTTATAGCTGCAACCTGGTGCATCACATCATCTGAAGTAAGAGAGAACACCGCTCCACAGCAGTTCCATCGTGGCAATTCCTTCAATTCTATTCCAAGGTAATTGGCGGTTCCCATGGCCGACTTTTCAAAATTCTTTGCCGTTTGCTTCAGTGTACAACCCGGGTAATATGGAAATTTTTTTATTTTCATCACCCCGTAAATTTTCTCAATGCACTTACCACTGCGATGGCAGGAAGTTTTTCTTTTTTTACTTCTTTTAAGTCAATGTGATCCACATTCTTTCTCAATGTTAACTGACGTAACGCCTCTGTTACTTTTGACAAATCAATGCCCCTCGGACATCGCACGGTACATGAAAAGCAAGATGCACATACCCATATTGCCTTGCTTTCAATTATTGTTTCGTCCCCTATTTGAACAGCCCTCATTATACCAGCCGGCGTGAAATCCATTTCATCCACCATGGGACAACTTGTGGTGCAGATCCCGCATTGTTCACATAGTGTTATCTTTTCTCCGCTCAGTTCCTCAACCTTTTTTAAAAAATTCACATTTTTTTCGTCAATCTGCATCACTTTTGTCACTGCATCACCTCAACAGCACTCAATTTTCTCCTTTTTTCTTCAGGAATATTCCCATATTTATTTACAATTTCCACCATTTTATTGATGGTGTTAACAAATTTGGGGAGCATAACTGTCACAAAGGGAGAGTAGTTTACTCTTTCCGGTGCTATCCCTGCCCGAGATAACACCGTTCTAACTTTTTTGATATTTTCATCTATAACATCCAATGTATTTGGATAGGGAGAAACAGCCTCTTCACATTCTCCAAGAAATATTCCATCTGCACCCATTTCAAATGTCTTTAGCATCATTTTTGGTGTGACCCTGCTACTTGATGGAACTCTTATTAGATATGTATTTGGAGGATATTCTCTCTTTGCTGTTCCCACACTGTCCGCAAGAGTATAGGTGCACATGTCATCTGCAAATATTAAAATGCGCTTTTCATCCTCCCTCTTATCTTTAAGCGCAGCTTCTATCTCTGCCATAATTTCATCGTCTGAATAAATTCTCAAATCTATTGCATCTCTTGGGCAAAAAGAAATGCATGCTCCACATCCCTTGCATAATGGTGGATTTATCTCCGCGACCCCCTTCACCTGTATGGCATCAACAGGACAGTGCTCAGCACATATCCCGCATCCATTACACATTTCCCCGTTTATTACTGCTTTGATGGGATTCATCTCAAACTCTCCTTTATTCATAAATGTCATTGCTCTTGCTGCAGCGGCACTTGCCTGCGCTACAGTGTCCGGGATATCCTTCGGACCCTGGGCTGTTCCTGCAACAAAAATTCCTTCAACAGGTGTATCAACAGGTCTGAATTTTGGATGTGCCTCCTTTATAAATCCGTCTGAGCTTCTTGGTAATTTAAGCATTTCTGCAATTTTTATTGTGCCTGGGCTTGGTATCATACCAACAGATAGGACAACCAAGTCGAATTTTCTCTCTATTATTTTTCTCGTAAGTGTATCTTCTACCTTTATTATAACTTTTTTTGTTTCCGCATCCTCCATCAATTCACCAGGTCTTCCTCTTATGAAATTCACACCGATTTCCTGGGCCGTTCTATAATATTCTTCAAATCCCTTTCCATATGCTCTTAGGTCGGTATAAAACACATATACTTCACTAGAAGGGTCCGCCCTTTTAAGAAGGGAGGCAAGCTTTGTTGCATACATACAGCAAATTCTAGAGCAATAAAGATTTCCAACCTGTGCATCTCTCGAACCGACACACTGTATAAAAGCAATGTCTTTCCCAACCGGGCGTGGTGGGCGACCTTCTGCCATTTCCACTATTATCCTTTCCATCTGAAGGGACGTTATGACATTTCTATATTTTCCATATCCGTACTGTGGCTTGAGTTCTGCGTTAAAAATGTCAAAACCCGTAGTAACTATTATGGTATCAACTTCCAAGTTAACATATAGTGGAGTATCATCATAGTTTATTGCATCTGCTTCACATACCTCTGCACACCTCCCGCAAACCAACGGATTTAATCCAAGGCATGCATCCTTATCTATTACATGAGCATGGGGAACAGCAGTCGATGATGGAAGATATATTGCCTTACGTGCTGTCATTCCAAGATTAAATTCATCCGGTACATTTACAGGACATACTTTTTCGCACTCTCTGCACGCTGTACATTTATTTTCATCAACATACCGTGGCTTTTTCATTATTCTAACCTTGAAATTTCCAATGCTCCCACTTACTTCCAAAATTTCTGAATAGGTCATTAAGTGTACGTTCGGATGCTCTGCAGCATCGGCCATTTTTGGAGCGAGAATGCATGATGCGCAATCTTCAGTCGGAAAAGTTCTTGAAAGTTGAGCCATATGCCCTCCTATCGTTGGCTCTTTTTCCACCAAATATACATCGATGCCCGCATTTGCCAAATCTAAGGATGCCTGTATGCCAGCTATTCCACCCCCTATTACTAAAGCATTTTTGCCAATTTTCATTGATATTCTTTCCACTGGCTCTTTTTTTCTTATTCTCTCTACTGCCATAGAAGTAAGGATTTTCGCCTTTTCTGTTGCATCCTCCGGTTTCCCATAATGAGACCATGCACTCTGTTCCCTTATATTTGCCATCTCAACCATATTTGGATTCAATCCCGCTTTGGCAAGGGTCTTTTCAAAAGTGCTTCCCTGAAATTGTGGAGAACATGCTGCAACAACCACTCTGTCAAGATTGTGTTCTTCTATGTCATCCATTATTGTCCTTTGCCCGTTCTCGGAGCACATGTGGGAGATGCTTCTGACAACGGTGACATCCGGTAATTTCGATGCAAACCGGGCAACTTCATCAACATCCACAATATCGGAGATGTTACCGCCGCAGTGGCACACATAGACTCCTATTTTTGCCATGGTATCACCTCCATTCCAAATGCCTCGGCCATTATTTCCGTGAAATAATAGACGGGCAGTTCCACAAAATCAGCATGAGACTTCTTCACCTCACGCTGCATCTCGCTGAGATTGAAATGGCAGAGCGGGCATGAGGTAATGATGGCGGAGGCCCCGTTTTTCCGTGCGTTGGTCACAATGGCATAGGTCTGCTCAATCACCCCTGCACGGTCATTGGCCACGTTGTACGAGCCACAGCACTCATTCTTCAGCGGAAATCGGACCGCCTCTCCCCCCAGTGCCTCAATGAGTTTTTCCATGATGCTCGGGTTTTCATATTCATCCACCGCCACTTCCTTCGGCCGCAGCAGCAGGCAGCCGTAGTAGGCAGCATACTTTTTTTCAAGCGGTTTTTTCACGCTGTTTTTTATCTCCGGAAGCCGCTCCTCGATGAGCTGGAGCGGGTGAATCACCTCAACACCCCCTTCATAATCGGGTTCCTCATCCATGAATGCATTTATTTTTGCCATGGCATCCCTGTCGTTTTCTGCCATGATGCTCGCCTGCTTCAGCGTGTTGTAGCATATGGAGCAGAGGGTCACCAGGCGGTCATATCCCTCCTCCTTTGCCCTGACGAGGTTCCGTATGGATGCAAGACGGTACATGAGATTGTCCGTTGCCAGACTGTATACCGTGCCACAGCAGTACCACTTATCAAGCTCCTTCATCTCAATACCAAGTGTTTTGAATACCTGAAGGGCAGTATCCTCAAAGGTTTTGGCATTTGTCTTGAGTGTACATCCGGGATAGTAGGCCATTTCCATGTATGTCACCCCGTATATTTGCGGGTGGCACTCACCACCGCTATCTGCGGGAGATTCTTTCTCATTTTCTCCAGCCGTATGTGATCCTCATTTTTCCGCAGCGTTATCAGGCGAATCGCCTCCATAATTTTGGTGATATCCACCTCCTTTGGACATCGCACGCCGCACTGGTAGCACTGGGCGCACACCCAGGGTGTGTTTGCTTCAAGTAATCCTTCGTCTCCCCTGATGACAAGCACAATCACCTGGTTCGGGAGTAAATCCATTTCTCCCACCATGGGGCATCCCGCAGAGCATTTTCCACACTGGTAGCAGGCATACAGATTCTCACCGGATAACTCCTCCACTCTAGATAATATGTCCATTTTCCTCCTCCAGAATGGTCTTCGCCTTTTTCACCGCCACGGGAATGAAAATGCGCACCTTCTCGGAAAGTTCCTCGCTGATATCCATGTGGTCAACGCCTATACCCAGCACCCGAACCCTTGGCATGCGGACATACCGGGAAAGCATGGTGTAGGCAGCGGGAAACGAGATGTCATGGTTCGCCACCGTTTCCTGATACCGGTCGACATCAATTTCCTGCACCCCCTCGCCGTGGAAGGCATCAACTATGAGGGCAAAGTCATACCCCACAATCATTTCGGCCAGTTCCAGCCCGCCGGCAATGGCCTGCTTCACCTCAGCGTTCACCCGCCCCTTCAACCGCTGGACCACCGCAAGTCCCACCGCATCGTCTCCCAGCAACGGGTTTCCCACGCCCACAATCACACTAGACATTTTTTTCCAGCCTCTTGTACACCTTCCCCTTCCAGTGAATGTTCGCCACCAGCGGCGTCTCGCCCAGCGCATGGGAGGCACAGGCAAGGCAGGGGTCATAGCATCTGAAGGCGGATTCCACCTTGTTGAGCAGAATGTCATCCACCTTCCCCTTCTTTATGACCTTTCGCGCCGCATTGGCGACGCTCATGTTGATGGCCGCGTTGTTGTTGGTGGTGGCAACAATGAGGTTTACCTCCTCCACCAGCCCGTTTTTATCGAGTTTGTAATGATGGATGAGCGTGCCCCGGGCCGCCTCCACGACACCTATGCCATCTCCCGGCTCTCCTGGCATGGTTCGCAGGTCGGTTCCGGTGATGCCGCTGTCCCGTGACAGTTCATACATGCGTTCTGCGGCATTGAGCATTTCGATGAGACGGGCCTGGTAGTAGCCGAAGGTTTCATGCACGGGACCGTTCTTTTTGAATTCGGTGAATTCCTTCATGGCCAGCTTGGTGTTCATACCATCTGCCACATTCAGCCTCCCGAGGGGGCCCACCCGGTAGATGCCGCTCTCCATGCCGTCGGTGAATCCCTTCCATCCCACCTTTTTGAGATAGGGGAACTTCACGTAGGTCCACTCCTCCACGGTTTCCTCCACATACTTGAAAATGTCATCGGGCTTTATCTTCGCAAATTCCTTGCCGTCGGGCGACACCACACGGATGTCCCCGTCGTAGTAATTGGCGCGGTTTTTCTTGTCCACCATACCCATGTAGTAGGTCTGCATCGAGTCAAGGCCGAGCATCTCATTCCACCGCTTGCTTCCGAATACCTCCTTGAATATGTTCATGGTGGTGGTGGCAAAATCAATGCATTCCTCCGCCTTTTTCTCTATGTCGGCCCGCTCCTCCTCGGTGAGTCCCTTGCTCACGCCGCCCGGAATGGACGATACAGGATGAATCTCCCGTCCGCCGAGGGTTTTGACAATCTCCATGGCATAGCGGCGATGCTTGATAACCTCCTTTCCCACTTCCAGGCCGAATTTTCTGATGAGTCCGATGACATTCCGTTCCTCCTTCGGCACGTCTCCCAGCAGCACGTCAATGCCGCCCAGATAGTAGAGATGCAGGCAGTGGTCGTAGAAATAGTAGGCGTTGTAGAGCAATTCCCTCAGTTTCTTTGCCGTCTCCGGCGGCTCCGCATGGAATGCACGGTCAAGCGCCTTTGCCGCTGCCACATGGTGCGCCTCCGGGCAGACGCCGCATATGCGGGCGGTGATGATGGGCATGTCCTCCGCCTTTCTCCCGCGGCAGAACTGCTCGAAGCCCCTCAGCTCCGGTATCTGCATGTAGGCGCGGTCAACGTTGCCCTTGTCGTTCAGAAATATCTCTATTCTCCCGTGTCCCTCAAGTCGGGTTATGGGGTCAATACTAACTTTCATCTTTCAACCTCCCTTTTGGCAACAGCCGTGCAGCCGAATATTTATAGAATGTCCCCACCATGTCATGGATGCTTGCAATGAGTTCCCTTTCCTTCTCCTCGTCCATTTCCTCCTCCATGAGCGAGGCAATGGCAGACATCATGGATGCTCCCTGGTCCTTCACCCGCGAAACGGTGCCCATGCATCCGGTGCAGGGAATATTGGCAGCAATGCACTCGCCGCCGCAGCCCGCACGGGTGGCGGGACCCATGCATATCATGTTCTGCGCCAGGAAACAGTCGCCGTTGTCCTCCTTCTCGTGCCAGCGGTAAAATTTCGTGATTTCTATTTTATCTGGTTTGGTGTCCTTTCTCGGGCACTCATCGCAGAGAGCAACCTCCTTTCCAAAGGTGGTCTTTCCCTCCAGAAGGGCGTTGAGCGCCTCCACCAGCACCGGCGTGGGAGGGGGACATCCCGGTATGACGGCATCCACCTCCACCACCTGGTCAAGTGTTTTGAGATACGGCAGGATTGCGGGGAGTTCCAGATCCCCCGCCTTTTCCTGAGGAACGATGCCGTCGGGATTTTTTGTGGATTCATTGTGCAGGTAGGCGGCATCGAAAATGTCCTCCTTTGTTGAGAGATTGGCAAGGCCGATGACACATCCCTTGGATGCGCACGAGCCGTAGGCCACAAGCAGCTTTGCCTTCTTGCGCAGAAGTTTGGCAATGTGCTCGTTTTCCTCGGTGCGAATGGCCCCGTTGTAGAAGGCCACATCGATGCTTTTATCCTTCATCTTTTCCAGATCCTCATATTTGAAGTCGGTGGCGCACGGCCAGAATACTATCTCCAGCACGTCCAGCAGATCCAGCAGTGCCTCATGAATTCCCAGAAGCGACACATCGCAGCCGCCGCATCCCGCACCCCAGTACATCGCAATCTTTGCCATTTCACTCACCCTCCGGGGACGGACCGAGTTCCTTTATCTCGTTCACAAACTCCTCTATGACCGTGGCAAACTTCTTGCCCTCCGTTGCGGACACCCACTCCAGCCGCAGTCGCGCCGGGTTGATGCCCATTTCCTGAAGGAGTTTTTTCATCATGATAACCCGCTTTCTCGTCCGGTAATTGCCCGAGACGTAGTGGCAGTCGCCGGGGTGGCAGCCCCCGATGAACACGCCGTCCGCCCCCTTCTCAAAGGCATCCAGCACGAATTCAGGGTCCACCCTGCCGGAGCACATGACCCGTATGGGCACCACATTGGCGGGATACTTTATGCGGGATGTACCCGCCATGTCCGCCCCTGCATAGGCACACCAGTTGCACAAAAACGCCACAATCTTCGGTTCAAAACTCACACTATCACCTCTATCATTTTTTCAATCTGTTCGTCCCTATAATTTCTCATTTCAATATTGTTGCTCGGGCAGGCAGCGGCACAGGTACCGCATCCCTCACAGAGCGCTTCGATGCAGTGAGCCTTTCCGTCAGACCCCCGCTGGAGTGCGCCATAGGGACACACACTTATACACACGCCGCACCCCGAGCAGTGCTCCTCATCAACCACGGCGATGAGCGGGTCCTTTTCCAGTTCATCCTTTGAAATGAGTGCCAGTGCCTTGGAGGCAGCGGCAGATGCCTGCGCCACCGCGGCAGGAATGTCCTTCGGGGCCTGGGCGCATCCCGCGTAATAGATGCCCCTGCTCAATGCCTCAACAGGTTTGAGTTTCGGATGTGCCTCCTTGAGGAAGATTCCCTCGTCCACGGCCACCTTGAACAGTTTTGCCACATCCCTTGTGGTCTCCTTGCCCACCAGTGCCATGGCGAGCACCACCAGGTCGGCCCTCACCTCCACCTTCCTTCCGGTGAGCGTGTCCACGCCCCACACCACAATGTCGTCACCCTCACGGAATATCTTTGCCACCTTTCCCCTCACGTAGTTTATCCGTTCCTCCTCCATGACATTCGCGATGAATTCCTCATATCCCTTTCCCGTGGCCCGTATGTCGATGTAAAAGATGTATGCCTCGCCGTCGTGCACATGATGTTTGTAGAGGAGCGCGTGCTTTGCGGTGTACATGCAGCATATGCTGCTGCAGTGGGGCATGTGCTGCCGGTCCCGCGAGCCTGCACACTGGATGAATACCACCTTTTTGGGCGGTTTTCCGGTTGACGGTTTTATGATGTTGCCCCCCGTGGGCCCGCTTGCAGAAAGCATCCGCTCAAATTCCAGGCTGGTGATGATGTCATCGTCATCGCCGTAGCCGTATTCCACCAGATTGCTCTTGTCGTACATGTCATAGCCGGTGGCAATGATGATTGCCCCCACCTTCTCCTCGATGATTCTCGGCATCATGTCATAGTTGATGGCATCCGCCTCGCACTTCTCCCTGCACTCTGCACAGGTGAGAGGAGCCAGACCGAGGCAGGCATCCCTGTCGATGGTGTAGGTGGAAGGAACCGCCTGCGGGAATGGAATGTAAATCGCCTTTCTTGGTTCCCTGTCCATTTCAAACGCATTGGGAACCACCACCGGGCACGCATCCTCGCAGTCGCCGCACACCGTGCATTTGTCCACATCCACGTAGCGGGGCTTCTGCCTGATTTTGACTTCGAAATTCCCCACATACCCCGAGACTTCCGTCACTTCGGAGTAGGCGAGGAGTTTGATATTGGGATGGCGGGATACCGACACCATTTTCGGCGTGAGGATACACTGTGAGCAGTCCAGCGTGGGAAAGGTCTCGCTCAGCTGCGCCATGTGTCCGCCGATGCTCGCCTCCTTTTCCACCAGAATCACCTTGTACCCCGCATCGGCAATATCCAGTGCCGTCTGGATGCCCGCAATGCCTCCCCCTATCACCAGCACCTTTTTCTCCACCGGCACAAGGATGGGCTCGAAATCCTCATTTCCCTTGAGTTTCTCCACGGTTGCCTTGAGAATTTTGATGGCCTTTTCCGTGGCCTCCTCACTCTCGTGAACCCATGAATCCTGCTCGCGGATGTTGGCCATCTCGCACCGGTATTCGCTGAAATAATCCCTGCACACCGAGCGGAATGTTTCCTCATGCATGGAGGGCGAGCATGCCGCCACCACCACGCCATCCAGCCCCTCTTCCTCTATTTTCTGACGGATGAGATTCTGCCCGGGGTCGGAGCACATGTACTGATAGGTGGTGGAAAAGACCACACCCGGGTAGTGGCGCATCTCCTCCGCCACGCGTTCCACATCCACTACCCCCGCGATATTCACGCCGCAGTGACAGACAAACACTCCTATTTTTCTCGCCATGTTATCCCATGTTCATATCCAGTTTCCAGCGCATCCTCATTCATCTCCCTGAACTTGGCTGGAACGCTCTCAAGCACCGCCCTTTTAATGGCATCGTGAGAGATGATACCGGTGACACCGGTAAAGAATCCGAGCATGACAATGTTGGCCACAATCCTCTTCCCCTTCTCCTCGGCAATGCGGGTGGCCGGTATTTTTGCGATTTTTCCCACTCCGTTCTTCAAACTCACCAGGTCCTCATCCACAATGAGCAGGCCTCCCTCCCTGAGCAGCGGTGCATATTTTTCATATGCCTCCTGGCTCATCACCACCAGCACATCGGGATGTGTAACGTATGGATAATCTATCTCTTCCTCATCTATAACAACATTCGAGCTGGCTGCGCCACCCCGCGCCTCAGGCCCATACGAGGGGGTGAATATGGCATTTTTTTCATCATAGAGTGCCGCCGCCCTTGCGGCAATATTTCCCATGAGAATGATTCCCTGCCCGCCGAAGCCGCCGAATTTTATTTCCCTTCTCATTTTTTCGCCCTCTTCACCAGTTCACGCCAGGCATCGCCATAGGTTGGCTTTTCCGTGTCAATGAATTTGCCCACCACAATGTCCCCGCCGATTTCAATATCCGCCTCAGAGGGGTCAATACCGTGTTTCACCACCGAGTGTTCCTTATAGTATTTCATGGTATCAAGGCCCGTGGGCATGCTGTTGCGTCTCCCGTAGGTGGTGGGGCATGGGGCAATGACCTCTATGAAACAAAATCCCTTCTTGTTCAACATCTCCTTGATTGATTCCTTCAGGCGCCGTACGTGGAGGGCCGTCCACCTCGCCACATACACTGCTCCTGCGGCATGCGCCACGTGGCACAGGTTGAATGGATGCTCCATGTTTCCATAGGGAGAGGTGGTGGTCCGTGCCTCCAGGGGTGTGGTGGGGCCGAGCTGCCCCCCGGTCATGCCGTAATTGTAATTGTTCACGCAGATGATGTTCAGATCCATGTTACGGCGTGCTGCATGAATGAAATGGTTTCCGCCTATGGCAAACAGATCGCCATCTCCGCTGAACACCACCACGTCCATGTCTGGCTTTGCGAGTTTCAATCCCGTGGCAAAGGGTATTGCCCTCCCGTGGGTGGTGTGATAGGAGTCAACGTTCACATAGCCCGCAATCCTTCCGGTACACCCTATACCGGAGACAATGGCAAGATTTTGAAGATCGGTATCGTTCTCCTCCAGCGCATGCAGGAAACAGTTGAGTACCGTTCCCAGGCCGCACCCCGGGCACCATATGTGAGGTATGCGCTCTGCACGAAGATATTTATCCATGGTGTGGCGGGTTGCCTCAAGCTCCATGGTACACCTCCCGTATCTTGCGATACACGTCCTCTGGCCTATGAATGTCTCCCCCCAGCTTCGGGAGAAGGTGAACCCTTTCCCGTCCCACAACACGATCCACCTCGAGTTTGAGCTGTCCGTAGTTTATCTCCACCACAATGAATGTTTTGACTCTTTCGGCAATCTCCTGGAAATATGCCTCAGGGAAGGGCCATATGGTCCTCAGCTGAATGAAGCCAACCTTATGCCCCCTCTTCCGTGCCTCCTTCACCGCCGCCTTGCTCGGGCGGGCGGAGATGCCATATGAAATCACGGCAACATCCGCATCGTCCATTTCAAATTCCTCAATGTCCCTCAGCTCCGGCTCATGCACAAGTATTTTGTCGCATAACCTGCGCACCAGGCGTGCCTGCACCTCCGGATCCGTAGCAACGGGGTATCCCTTTTCATCATGGGTGAGGCCCGTCACATGCACGTTGTATCCCTCGCCCGCACACGCCATGGGAGGGACAAGGTCTTCATCCGGTTCATAGGCACGGTATGCTTCGGGAGGGACCGTCGGTTTCTTTCGCTCAATGAGCGCTATCTCCTCTGCGGAGGGGATGACCACCTTTTCTGACATGTGGCCAACACTCTCGTCCATAAGCACAATCACCGGTGTGCGATATTTTTCCGAGAGATTGAATGCCCGTATGGTCAAATCAAAGCACTCCTGTACCGATGACGGTGCGAGTGCAATGATTTCATAGTCCCCGTGGCTCCCCCAGCGTGCCTGCATCACATCTGCCTGCGCCACCAGCGTTGGCATTCCGGTGGAGGGGCCTCCCCGCTGCACGTCAACCACCACACAGGGCGTTTCCGTCATGGCCCCGAGGCCGATGTTTTCCTGCATGAGTGAGAGGCCAGGCCCCGAAGTGGCGGTCATTGCCTTCACACCCCCCCATGAAGCACCGAGGATGGCGGCCATGGAAGCAAGTTCATCTTCCATCTGTATGAACACGCCGCCCACCTGCGGAAGGCGGAAGGCCATGCGCTCTGCTATTTCCGTGGATGGGGTGATGGGATACCCGCCGAAAAACCGGCATCCCGCAAGAATGGCTCCCTCAGCCGCCGCCACATTCCCACTGAAAAACCTGGTCTCCATATTACTCCTCCTCCTTTTCCACATAGATGGCAAACTCAGGGCATACGAGGGAGCAAAAGTTGCAGCCGATGCACTTCTTATCGTTTTCCACAAGTTTTGGCGGGTGATATCCCTTGACATTGAATTCTTCTGATTCCTGAAGAACCCCCTGCGGGCAAAACTCGATGCAAAAACCGCACCCCTTGCATCTGTCCTTTATTATATAGACCTTGCCGTGAGGGGGCTTTAATTCCTCCTTAGTCCAATATCTCATTG
>Ga0116200_10000103_pt1 | contig 20779 bp, 20 predicted proteins | sample Mar14436cmmetaG_FD_94478 | JGI IMG/M metagenome (GOLD analysis project Ga0116200, IMG submission 94478) | Marine hydrothermal vent microbial communities from Guaymas Basin, Gulf of California to study Microbial Dark Matter (Phase II) - Marker... ... | reverse complement strand
CTATGTTGCTGAGCTCCTCGGAGAGCCTTAGGTAGCTCTTAACTGGAAGCTCATCAAATCCAACCGAGCTTGGCTTAAGCTCCCCTAGGATGCTTATAGTTACATCGTCAAGCCTCTCACCTAGCTTAACATGCCTTACCACTACCTTTGAGCCTGAGAAGTGCTCCTCAGCTGCCGTTAGGTCAACCCCACCGACCAGCAGCACTGGCTCACTGCCCCCTAGCACGATCAGCCTCAAGCCCCCCTTGAAGCCCGTGAAGTATGTGATGTTAGATGGCCTTGATATGAGGAGCGCCTTAAGGCCCATCCGCGAGATCAACCCCCTCGCCTTCTCAAGCCTGTCCTCGAGCGACATGGCAGGTGCCCTTGGCGGGCGTGAGCTTAAGAGCCTTTTGGACCACCCAAGCAAGAGCCATGAGCTTCACCCCAGGCGAGGTGCTGAGGGCCGTCCTGAGGGCCAGGAGGGGGCTGGGGCTGAAGACCCACGTGAGGCCGAGGATCAAGGCGCTTTACTACCATGAGCAAGATGATTTCCTGCTCGTCGTGGTGCCGGATAGGCCGGATAAATCGGCGGTGCTGGGGCCTGGCGGGAGGGTTCTGAAGCTCGTCAGGGACGCACTCGGCGTTTCGAGCATGGCCGTCCGCTCCTACACGGATCTGCTCGTCAAGCGGAGGAGGGTGATGGAGGCGCTGGCGAAGGCGAGGCGAATAATGGCCAAGGCAAGTGGCCTCCTGGAGGGGGCCTTGGAGCGCGTTGTATCCCTCTTAGAGGCGGAGGCGCGTTATCCACCGAGGGAGTGGCCTTCCTACGAGCCACTTGACGAGCCAGCCATAGTGATCGGCTTCTCAGGTGGGGCGGATAGCACTACGATGCTCTACGTGGCGAGGGAGCTGGGCCTCAACCCGATCGCGGCCACCGTAGATGCAGGTGGTTGGATGGTGCCGAAGGACGCTAAGGAGCTCCTAGAGGCCCTGGCCACCAAATTGGGGGTTGAGCACGTCTACCTGAGGGGCCGTGAAGAGGCCTTCAGGAAGGTGCTTGAGTGGGCGAGCGAGGGCAGGAGGCACCCGTGCAGGGCTTGCCACCAGGAGATAGAGAGGGCCGTGGTGGAGCACGCCCTTGAGCGGGGCGTGCCCATGGTGGGCTTCGGGGACCTACTCCCGACGGGCAGGTTCGCGATCTACTGGCTCAGGGCACGCGGGAAGAAGCTCCTCAGGCTGAACCTAATGGCCGCGTTAGCGCTCTTCAAGACGGATACGCTCTACCTGGCCAGCAAGGCCGGGAGGCCCAGGAAGAGGCTGCGCTTTGGCTGCCCGCTCCTCAAGGCGGTGCACAGGGAGCACAAGGAAATGATGTTGCCATCCATACAGAGGGTGCTCAGGGAGGCGAGAGCTGGCATCCTAGAGCCCAACCAGGCCTTGGAGCTCATAAAGAGCATAATAAGGTCCTGACGGGGCAGCACGGGTCAGCCTATCAGCTCCTCGAAGAGGTCTATGAAGGCAGCAGCTACCTTCTCGGGCGAGCGCTCTCTCAAGAGGGCCCTAGCGGCCGCGAGCGCCTCCCTCGTCCTGGGCCCGTTGCTCAAGGCGTCAACGATCAGCTCCTTGAGTTCCCCTCTGTCCGCGTACTTCAGCACCTCCCTGTCGAAGCACTCAAATGAATCGCTGAGCCTCGGAGCCAGGAGTGGCCTCATGGTCCCGAGGAAGAAGTAAGCGGCGGTTGAAACGAGGGCGAGTGGCACGGCTGGCGTGGATGGCTTGTGGAGTACTATGGCATCGGAGGCGAAGGCGTACTTATCTAGCTCCTCGTTCCTGAGGGGCCCCGTCCTGCGCACGCTTACCTGTGGGTAATCTGGCCAATCGAATTCCTCGCCCGTGAGGATTAAGAACAGCACGTCCTTAAGGGCCTCGTCCGGCAGCCTGGGCAGGTAGGGCTTGTAGCCACCCCTGGCGTAGCAGAGCACTATCGGCACGTCTGAGGGCAAGCCGAGTTCCTCCCTGGCTTCCTCCTTGCTCCCCTCGCGCTCGGGCATGCAGGGCCAGGGGATGTAACGCGCCCTCTCGCCGTAGATGGCCTTGGCGTACCACCCCTGCCTCTCGTCGAAGTAAACGACGGCGTCCCAATCGAGCGAGTAGAACTCAGGTGGCTGGGGTGGCCTGCGGCCAAGTATGGTGTTCTCGTGGAGGACGTGCACCAGGGCCTTGGCCTTGCGCCTTACGTGATGCCATACGAGGGCTAGGTTGCGCATGGGGAGCATCTTGAGGTCCTCGACGACGAGCACATCGTAATCGAGGGTGAGGAGTGGCCTTGGATCGAGGAAGTTGGTCTTGCCGGAGGTGCCGAAGCACCTGATGACGAAGGGCTCATCCGGCCCGAACATAACGCGCCCGTGGAAGTCATCCCTTATGAAGGAGAGGACGTGGACATCGTAGCCCATGTCCAACCAGGCCTTGACGAGCGGGTAGGCGTGGAAGAACACGCCCGAATCCACGTTCCAGGCCGCCATGATGGCTATCTTCTCTACGGCCAAGCCCCTCCCTCCGGGCTTGGTGCATCTAGGGCTAGATTAACTTAAGGCCTCGAGCGGGATCGCGTCAACGTGCCCGGCGATTTCCCCTGGCTAACTCCCTCGCCCTCGCCAGCACGGCCTCTATGTTGCTCCAGTGGGAGCCCTGCCAGTACACCTGGCCACAGCCCGTGCAGCGCCAGAAGCGTTCATAACGGCGCCACGAGCCCTCCGGCACCAACCCCCTGACGGCTTCCTTGGGCACCTCCACCACCGGCGAGTTGCACTTGGAGCAGCGTGAGTTCCTGAGGTCTACCTCGAGCTTCAAGCCTAATTTCGTGGCCAACTGCGCTAACCGCTCTTCCTCGCTCGCCCCCCTGATCAAGACGGCCTTTAGGCCAGATGCAATTGCACGCCTGAAGAGTTCTACGTCCGATGTGAGCAGGATACGGCCTTCCTCGGCTGCCCTCGAGAGCAGTTCCTCATCGCTTGCGTCGCGACCATATTCCGTGTCATGGCCGAGCAGCCTGAGCCAACGGGCGAGCTTCCCAAGCATGGCATCTACCAAGAACCTCATGCTCCCCGCCCTCCTGAGCGCCCGATAGGCCTGATTATCCTCCCGCAGCCCCTCTCGGCTACTATTTCCCCCTCCTGGAAGGCCAAAAAACCATTTACGATGGTGATTGCGGGCTTCCCCCTCAGCTCCATCCCCTCGAATGGGGAGAACTTCGCTTTTGAAAAGAACCCATCGGGCTTGACCACGAATCTAGCCTTCAAATCCAAGAGCACTAGGTCAGCTGGCCAGCCTACCTCAAGGCGCCCAGCCCTCAGGCCAAATAGCTCCGCTGGCCTCCTGCACAAGAGCTCAACCAGCCTCCGGAGGCTCAATCGCCCCTCGGCTACCTCGTTCAAGAGCAGGGGGAGCATGGTCTCAAGGCCCGGCACGCCGGGCGATATTTGCTCTTGGCCTAGCTTCTCCTCAAGGGCGTGCGGGGCGTGGTCGCTGGCCACCACGTCTATCAGGCCTGAGTAGAGGGCTTCCCTCAAGCCCCTAGCGACCTCCCTCGGCCTCAGGGGAGGGTCCATGAGCGCTAGGGGGCCGAGGCGCCCGTAGAGCTCCGATGAGAGGAAGAGGTGGTGAGGTGTGGCCTCAACGCTGAAGCCAGCACCCTTGGCCATCCTCACCGCATCTGGCGTGCTCGCGTGGCATATGTGCACCCTCAGGCCCTTCAACTGCTCTGCCAACCTGCTAACCGCTCTTATCTCCGCTTCGGGGGGATGGGAGAGCACGAATCTTAGCACCGGGCTTATGTCAGGTGCAAGTTCGCGCTCCAACTCCCCTATCACGCCTGGATCCTCAGCGTGGAAGGCAACGAGCAAGCCTAGCCTATTGGCCAAGCGAACGGCTTCCTTAAGCGTGCTCTCCTCTTGGAGTGGCGATCCTTCCTTGGGCTTATGCATGAACACCTTCAAGCCCACTGCCCCCGCCTCGGCTATGGCCCTCAGTTCTCCGAGATCCTCTGGGAAGAAGGAGTAGAAGCCGACGTTGGCGACTATGGCCCTCCTGGCCTTCTCAGCTCGCTCGACAAGCCTGCGGGCGCTATTAACGGGAGGGGAGTTGTTCGGCATGTCCAGGACGCTCGTTATGCCACCGGCTACGGCAGCGCAGGTGCCCGTGTAGAAATCCTCCTTGTGGGCCAGGCCCTCGTCCCTCAGGTGGACGTGGACGTCTATCGGCCCTGGGATGGCCAAGAGGCCCCTGGCCCTCAGGGACAAATCGGCCTTGGGCGCGCGTGTCTCCTTGCCCAAGAACTTTATCACGCCATCCGAGACGGCCAAGCAGCCCTCTAAGAGTTCCCCGCGATGAAATACGTGGACCTCACGGATGCATATATCTACCACCATGTCCATTACCTTGCCCGGTCAGCCCCTGGGCCGGGTCCTCATGCTTCCTCGCCCTCCAGCTCGGCCCTGCACTCCTCGCACATGAACTGCCCATCTACCTCTACGAGCGTGGTGCTCCAACGGCCACACACATCACAGTAGCCAGCCAACGGGACCTCCTCGCGTTCTTCCTCAGGTGGCCCAACGAGGCCAGCCCTGGCCTTCTCGAGGACCAGGTCGATTATCGACGGCAGGATGGAGAGTAGGTCCTTGCTCGTTACTATGCCCACCATCTTGCCCTTGTGCTTCACTATCAGGCGCCTGACGTCCAGCCTAGCCATCATCCTCGCCGCCTCCCTGACATCCCGGCCGTCTTCTATGGCTATCGGTGGAGAGCTCATCACCTCGGAGGCCTTCACCTGCTCCGGCTCCTTCCCCTTCGCCACCACCTTGCGCACTATATCCCTGGCCGTTATCACGCCCACCGGCTCGCCATCCGAGGACACCACTATGACGCTGCCTATGCCTTGCTCGTCCATCACGCGGGCCACGTCCGCTATCGTATCTTCCTCGCCCACCGTTATGACCGGGCTCACCATCACGTCCCGGACCAGCAGTATGTCATCGGGCCTGTCGGCCACGGTTGCCCCCTCCACCTCGCTCATGTGGGGGCGGGGTCAGATAAACTTACTAGCCAAGCTACTTGCCCGTGAGGAGGCGCCCCCTGCCGTAGGGCACCAAGGCCGCGAGGCGTTCTATGGTCTGCCTCTGGAACTCCAAGGGACCTAGCTTGGCTTCGAGCAACTCAAGGGCTTCCCTCACGACCTTCCTCGCACCATCATCGCCCGGCCCTATGAGCACGTAGGCGTCCGCCCTGGAGCTAACGGCCCCAACGGGGCCCAGGAAGAACTCGATGCGCCCTTCCCTCCTCGAGGCCCCTATGGCAAGCTTGAGCTCGACGTTCCTTATGTATTCTTTCTTCCCAAGTATGTAAAAAGCGCCTTTAGGCAGCTTCTCCCCGTGCGGGCCTACTTTTTTAGCTTGCTCTGGCCTGAAGCAAATGGCGGTGGCCACCCCAAGACCGTACTTCCACGCCCTGGAGTAGGAAACGGCCATTTGAGCGGCTTCGAGCACTGTCGCACGCGGTACCCCACGCCCTCCTGCTTTTATGAGGACGAAAGGAGCACCGGGTATCTCAGCGTGCAAGAGGAGGTCGCCAGGCGAAGCGTAGCGCTTGACTATAAGCTCGTTGGTCCCGGCATCCTTGCCAGCCACCACCAGGAAGCCATCCGAGGAGTAGAACCACCTGAAATCCTCGTACCAGGCTCTCCTCCTGCGCTCTGCTGGCCTTGGGACCTCCTCAGCCCTCACTTCCTCAGGCGCCTCAGGAACCCTCGCCTGGAGTTCCCTAAGCTCCGAGATGAGTTCCTCAAGCTCCTTCCTGCTTTCCTCAAGCGCCCTAGCAGCGCCCTCCGCCTTTCTCCTCGCCCTCTTGGCTCTCTCGTAGCACCTAGAAGCTGCTTCCTGAGCGCTTGAGCGTAGATCCAATTTCGCCTTCGCGCCGTCGATTTCCACGCTGATGCTAGGGCCACGTGGCGAGAACCCCACCAGCCACGAGAAGGGTGGGCCGCGAGATCTAAGCTCCACGAGCCTTTCCCCGACGGCCTCCCAACTGCCGAGTTCCTCCCTGAGGTCCCTTAGGGCTTCTAAGAGCAAGTTGAGTTGGTGCATATGAGTAAAAATAGTATCTCCAACCCTAGAGTAGCGTGAGCTTTCCTCTTCAAAGCGCTTCAAAGCTTCTTCTTGGAGCTTGATCCTCTCCTTGAGCTTCTTTATGCGCTCCTCCAGCTCCCTGAGCCTCTTCCCCAATTCCTCCGAAGCGCCGAGCCTTGAGAAGTAAGCATCCACCGCCTTGTTCATGCTCGTGAACCTCACGCAATCGTGGCCAGCGTATTTGAGCATCCTGATAGGGACGACATCAACCCACTCGCCATCCTCCTCGATCACCACGGCGGGTTCTAAGGGGCCCCTCAGCACGGCCCCAACCAATTCCGAAATGGCCTTGCTCAGCTCGCCCAGCTCCTCGTCGGTTAAAGACGAGCAGGGCCTGTCCTTATCTATGCCCGCCCTCAAGAGCACCTCCTCAGCGTACGCGCCACCCAAGCCCGTCAGGCGGGAGAGGCCCCTCACGACTTCGAGTTCCCCCAGCTCCCTAAGGCACCACAGCTCCCGCCCTTCGAGCTCCATCAGGCCTATCTTGGGCCCGGGAGGGGGCCTGTAGGGCTCGCCGACCAAGAGCTTCCTATCCCTCATGGCCCTCGGCCTGAGGACCCTCCTTATCCTTCCATCCGGCCCAACCAGCACTAGATTCCCATCCCCAAACAGCTCTAGCACCAATTTGAAGATCCCTGCTCTAGCCGACACGGGCATCATGAGCACCCTATCGAGGTCGTGCTGCTCCAAGCCCAGGACGCGCCCTCCCCTTAGGTCCTTCCTCAGGCCCATGCAGAATGGCGTTGGCCTATCCGGCACCTCCACGTCCCGCTCGGTCAGGCTTACGTACCTGCCCAGCTCCACGAGCAGCTTAAAGGTCCCGCCCGGGGCCCTCAGCTTTAACAAGAACTTATTTTTACCAAGCTGGTAGACGTTCGCGAGGCGTGAGCCCTTGATGACCTCGGATAGCTCCCTGACCAGGGCCGCTAGGTCTAGGCCGCTGAGCGCTTCCTTCACGGCCGCCACCTGGGGGCGATGGGGTTGAAGCCCTCCGATAAGCTCTACTACGCACGTGCAGTAATAGGCTTCGTGGCTGGCGTAGGCAGCGCCCTCCTGAGTGGCCTAGGCCTCTCGCCCTTCTTCCTGGGTTGGGTATTAGGCATAGCCTGGGCAGCAGCTTTCTACGTGGCCACCTACAAGGCCCTCAAGCGCTACTTCGCCAAGGAACTCGGGAAGCGCGATATAGCTATCCTAGGCCTTGAGGCCTACGTGCTCACGTGGCTCATGTCCTGGACCCTCTTCTACACGGTGCTCGGCTTCTGGGCTTGATGGGCCTTCAGGGCCGTGGAGACGAGTTCCTTTAGGGCCGCGAAATAACCCCTATCGAAATCCGCGTGGCAAGCAGCCCTTGAGTGGGAGCTGAATTCCCTCCTAAGCTCCTTAAGGCGCCTTGGGTCATCGTTTAAGCTCAAGTGGAAGGCGTGCTTGTCCCCCGCCTTCTTAGCGCTGAGCAACCCCCTGAGGGCCGTTGTGTAGCCTCTCCCCCAATCGCCTCTAGACCTCATGCGCCTCTCCAGGATGCTTATTATGCGCTCCGCGTCTGAGTAGCGATTTGAGGATAAGGCCTTCAGGAAGTTGAGGAGGAGCTCGGACCTCCTTACCATGGCCCTACCTCTTCCTCCTACCGAGTTCTTCTTCCCGTACATCTTCTATGCCGTTCTCCGTTATCTTGAACACCGCCTCCCCCTCCGGCAGGTAGGGGCTTGAGACGAGCCTGGCTATCCTTACCTGGCCCTTGCCCTTGCGTAGGTAAACGCGCGTGTGGCTGGTGTGAGCTACTATGTGGCCTCCTATGGGCGCGATGGCATTCCCGAAGAAGACGTCGGGCTTGGCCATGACCTGGTTCGTTACGACGGCCACGGCGTTGAAGGCCCTGGCCAGCCTTATGAGCTTGTGGAGGTGCCTGCTGAGCTTCTGCTGGCGCTCCGCCAAGGACTCGCGGCCAACGTACTCGCTCCTGAAGTGGGCCGTTAGGGAATCTATGATTATGAGCCTTATGTTGTGCTCCTTTATCACCTCATCCGCGTGGTCCAGGAGGAACATCTGGTGATCTGACGTAAAGGCCTCGGCGTAGATTATGTTCCTCACGACCTCCTTCGGGTCCAGGCCGACGTGCTTGGCCATCTGGATTATGCGCTCCGTGCGGAAGGTGTGCTCGGTGTCTATGTAGAGGGCCCCTCCCTCAAGGCCACCCTCCTCCCTTGGGAGCTGGACGTTCACGCAGAGCTGCATGCAGATCTGGCTGTTGTGCATGATGGTGGGGAGGTTCCCTCCCACGAAGTTGCCAGCTTCGGGCACGCAGAAGTCATACACATAGCCATCGTAGGGGACCTCCTCAACATCGACCACGAAATCCCAACCTAGAGATGTGATGGCCTTGAGCTTGCTCAGGGCTTCCTCTAACGTAGCTAACCTAACTTCCACCTCGTCTAGCAGCGCTTGCTTAATGGCCTCTCTCCTAGCTTCATCGACCGGCAGACCTCGGCTCACGTAATTGCCTATTGAGGAAGCTGCCAACTTCAAGCGCTTTGCCAACACAGGTCTTATGGCAAAAGGCAATTCTCGATAGAGACGTTTGAAAACATCATCGGTTAGAGACGCCTGCTCAAGAGACCCTTTGGCCTCGAGTAGCATATCCCTTACCCGTGTTAGTAGCTCCATCAGGCTGCGCATGGTCTTCTCGTTGATGACCTTACGAGCTCTCCATCCCTCCTTGGCTAAGAGGTCGCCCAACGTTCTCCCGCGGTAGAGCTTAGCTAGCGGGCTTGGCATACGTCCTCTATGGTCAATAACGGCCATAAGAGCACGCCTAGCTAAGCGTGCTGCAGAGCTTGGATAACCATACCTAGAGTTGTATATGGCTGGGCTATATCTCCTTAAGCGGAAGGGAAGGGAGGCCACTTTCTCTCTATCCTCGCCCACGATCGCAAGCCTATAATAGCTCCTCCCAGCTACCTGCTTCTCGCGTAACGTAATATGAATGCCTAAGCGAGCGAAGAGGTAAATCAGCTCTTGAGCTAGACGAGAGCTCTTGGTAACGACCTCTACCGTGTTGGATAGGTGTCCGTCTCCTTCTAGATAGCCTGCAAGGAAGTGCTTAACGAGCTCTTTGCTGCCATTCAAGATGGCCTTAGGCACGAACTTCTCAGCGGCCTTGCAATTAGCTAGTTCACCGAGGAACCTACGAACGGGCGCTCTGAGGAGCACGCGGTAAACGCGCTTTCTAACTTCTACTGTGGGCTTGAAGCCGAATTTACGCTCCACATAGCTGACTAGCCATCCCTTAAGAGTCTCGCTACCCGTGGTTATCGAAAGCGGGTTAGGCGTGCCCTCAGCTACGAAAAGGCCCATGAAGTAAGCATCGTCCGTGCTTAAAGCGTCCTTAGAATAGCCATCATCAGGCTTCGGTTCTAGCTCCTTAGGAATGGCTATTGGAGTTCCTGGTCTCAGCTTACTTGCCTCTAACCACTTCAGCTCGCCTTCTTCGTCCAGGGTGAGGAATCTGTGTGTAGGCGTGGCCCTGATCTCCCGGCCTCGCCTCGTCCTTATGACGATTAGCCTGTCCGCGCGCTCCTTATACATGAACGTGGCCTCCACGGGCTTCACACCTTCAGGGGTAAAGGCCAACACGCGAACGCCCCTCAAGGGAACCACGAAGCCCTGGCCGTAGGGCAGTTCGCCGTAGGCAAGACGATAGCGCTCATAGACGGCCTCTATGGGTTCTACGTGCAGCTCATCTGGGTTCAGGTAGGCCACGGGGGTTTCACCGGCCACGCACTTCCCGCTGCCAAACTCGCCGTAGAACTCCGTTATAGCCTGGGTTTCAAGCCCCCCTCCAAGGAGCATGTCCAGGGCTTTCGAGCCCGTCGTGAGGCGCTCTACGTTCTCCTGCATCTTAAGGAGCTCCTCGGCGGATACGAAGGTGAGGGCTATCGCGGATCGGGCTGCATTTATTATCTCCATGGCCCTCTTCTCGCCAAGCCCCGCCTTCATCAGCTCCCTCACGCTGGCCATGGCTATGGCCTCGACCGTGCTGAAGCCCAGCTCCCTGAGCTTCTTGGCCGTAGCTGGCCCGACGCCGGGCAGGTCCTCTATGCGCTTGTACTTCACCTTCTCCGTGCTCATGGCCTCCAGCTCTCCAACGGGCAGAGGCCTCTGGAGCTATTTAAACGGCACCGACGGGCTTGGGAGGGGGAGAGGCGCTCAGGAGGGTGAAACTAAACAAGCCCGTGGGGCAGGAGTCTCGATGGCTATCTATAATTCCCAGCAGTTATTAATCGTCCTTGATCGGCTGGTTCTTAACGAAACGCTTATTAGCTCTTCTCCTCTCCACGGAGAGGGCAGGCTTATGCTGGAGGGGAGAGGCGTAACTAAGTATTTTGGCGTTTTGGCGGCTCTAAAGAACGTGGACTTCGAGGTCAAGAAGGGAGAGCTCGTGGGCCTGATAGGGCCTAACGGGGCCGGGAAGACCACGCTCTTCAACTGCATAACGGGCGTCTACAAGCCAACCAAGGGCCACATACACTTCGAGGGCAAGGACATCACGGGCCTGAAGCCACACAAGATATGCAAGATGGGGATAGCCAGGACGTTCCAGCTGGTCAGGCCTTTCCTGAACATGACGGTGCTTGAGAACGTCATATGCGGTGGCCTCTTCGGTCGCGAGAAGGACGCGGACATGGATGAGGCCAAGGAGGACGCCCTCTACTACCTAGATTTCGTGGGCCTGAAGGAGAAGAAGGACATGCTGACCAGAAATTTGAACTTGGTCGAGCGCAAGCTCGTTGAGATAGCCATAGCCCTCAACACGGAGCCAAAGATCATTCTATTGGATGAGGTAGTGGCTGGTCTGAACCCATCCGAGACCCTGAGGGCGATGGACATGATAAGGCGCATAAGGGACGAGCTGGGCATAACCGTGTTCTGGGTTGAGCACGTCATGAGGGCCGTCATGGGCACCGTAGAACGCATAATAGTGCTCCACCACGGCGAGAAGATAGCCGAGGGAACTCCCGAGGAGATATCCAGGGATCCAAAGGTGATAGAGGCCTACCTAGGCGAGAAATATATGTTCTGAGGTGGTGTTGGCATGGGCCCCTTGCTCAAGGTGAACAACATAGATGTCTTCTACGGCGACCTGCAGGCCCTCTGGGGCGTTTCCTTCGAGGTGCACGAAGGCGAGAAGGTGGTCATAGTAGGCGCAAACGGGGCTGGAAAGACCACCACGCTCAAGACCATATCCGGCCTCCTCAGGCCCCGCTCAGGCACCATAGAGTTCAAGGGCCAGCGCATAGATAAGCTCCCCCCGCATAAGATAGTAGAGCTCGGCATAGCCCACGTGCCGGAAGGGCGTAGGATATTCCCGAAGATGACCGTGCTCGAGAACCTTGAGATGGGGGCCTACATAAAACGCGCCCGTGAGAAGTTCGACGACACGCTCGAGTGGGTTTTCTCCATATTCCCAAGGCTGAAGGAGAGGAAGAACCAGATAGCTGGCACCATGAGCGGTGGCGAGAGGCAAATGCTGGCCATAGCCAGGGGCCTCATGTCGAGGCCGGATCTCCTGATGTTAGACGAGCCTTCACTAGGCTTGGCCCCTAAGCTCGTCATGAAGACATTCGAGGTCATAAAGCGCATCGGCGAGGAAGGGGTTACCATCCTCCTGGTGGAGCAGAACGTCAAGCACGCCCTTGAGCTGGCCGATAGGGGCTACGTGCTTGAGACGGGCAGGATAACGCTGAGTGGCACGAGCGAGGAGCTCTTGAGCAACGACTACGTGAAGAAGGCCTACCTGGGCATGTGAGCGCCCTCCGTGGCTTCGGGTAAGTTTTATATACCTTTTCTAGCGGAACCCCTACTCCGGAGGGGCTAGGCTATGATGTCGAGAGCTGCCATAACCAAGACAACCGCCATCATAATAGCCGTTGTGATCATAATAGCTGCCGTTGGTGTTGGCGTCGCCCTCTACCTCATGGGCGGCGTACCCACTGCGCCGCCCGCGAAGGAAACCATAAAGGTCGGCTTCTCCATATCGCTGAGCGGTAAATACATGACGAAGGGCAAGTACAGCTTGCTGGGCATTAAAGCATGGGCTAAGTGGGTGAACGAGGAGCTAGGTGGTATTTACGTGGCCGAATACGGAAGGAACCTAACGGTGGAACTCGTTTACTACGACGACAAGAGCGATAAGGCCACCGCCATGCGACTGTACGAGAAGCTCGTCCTCGAGGACAAGGTAGACGTGTGCTTGTGCCCGTACTCAAGCCACCTGACCTACGCGGTGACCCCGTTGTTGGATAGCTACAGGATGTTCAGCATATCGCACGGCGGTGCTTCCGTCGCGATATTCCAGAGGGGCCTTAAGTACGTGATACAGGCCTTATCGCCTACCACCAAGTACCTGACCGATTGCCTAAACTGCCTCAAGGCTTACTTAGATGATCACCCAGATGCCTTCCCAGGCTGGCCCGACACGAAGCCCAAGGTGGCCATAATCTACGCCAAGACGGAGTTCCCGATGTCCTGTGCTGAGGCAGCTATGAGTTGGTGCGGTGATAACGGTTGGCCGGTGGTGCTCTACCAGGGCTACCCGAAGGAGTTCACGCCTGAGCAGATCGCCAGCCTGGTCGAGACCGCGGCTGACCACGGCGCCGACGTAGTAATAGGCGGTGGTTACCTACCAGATGCGGAGGCCATAGTAACCCAGGCCAAGGCCTTAGGAGTGAACTTCAAGTTCATGGCCTTCTTGGTCGGGCCAGCCATACCTGAGTTCTACGAGCACCTCGGTGCTGACGCAGAGGGCGTCGTGGGTCCCACGCAGTGGGAGCCCGGTATGGGCTACACAGGTACGGACGAGTTCCCGTTCTACGGCATGACAGAGGACAAGTTCTTGGAGCTCTGCCGCGAGCTGGATACCGAGGTGCTAGGCTACGACATAGAGTACCCATCTTACCACGCCGCGGAGGCCTGTGCTGCTTGCCTAGTACTCCAGAAGCTCATAGAGGAGGCTGGCACGCTCGATAGCGATGCCCTTAGGGCCAAGGCGAACGAGGTGAAGATGACCACGTTCTTCGGCAAGTTCCAGATAGACCCAGGCACGGGCCTCCAGATAGCCCACGACATGGCCGTCATCCAGTGGCAGGGCGGCGAGAAGAAGATAATCTGGCCACCAGAGGTCCGCAAGGCCGAGCTCGTCTTCCCGAAGCCAGCCTGGCCTTAGGGCTCGGGGCGTTGCGTTAGGCTTAAAAGGAATTCCCCATTTTTTCCCTGGGTGCCCTGAATGGAAGCGATAGCTATCGTTGAGGCGTTGATACACGGCTTGCTGCTCGGCGGTCTCTACGGCGTCCTAACGCTCGGCTTATCGCTCATATTCGGCGTGCTGGACATCATAAACCTAGCACACGGAGCCTTCATAATGTTGGGCGCCTACGTGGCTTACACCATGTTCGTATTCGCTGGCCTCAACCCGCTGGTCTCGATGGTCGTTGCCTTCCCGTTGGGCATGGCCATAGGCCTGCTGCTGTATAGGTATGTAGTCAAGCGCGTCATAGGGGCGCCCCACCTAATGTGGATACTGCTCTTCTTCGGCATAATGGTGTTCATGGAGCAAGCCGCTTACAACATCTGGGGGGCTGAGTACAAGGGAGTGCCATTTAGCCTGCCCACCGCCAACTTGGGAGGCATGGCGATACCATATTCCTACGTGGTGGGCTTCGTAGCGGCCATGGGCATGGCCTTTGGCCTCTACCTGCTCCTCTACAGGACGCGCATCGGGAAGGCCATAAGGGCCGTGGCCCAAGACAGGGAGGCAGCCGCCCTCATGGGTATAAACGTAGATAAGATAATGGGCATCGCCTTCGCCCTCGGAATAGCGATGACGATGGCCGGTGCTTGCATCTTGATAATAGTGCAGCCCAGCATCTACCCGCTGATGGGGCATCACTGGATGGACCTGGCGTTCTGCGTAGCGGTCCTAGGAGGGCTTGGGAGCCCGACGGGCGCCCTCATCGGTGGCTTCATATTCGGCGTCGTGGAGACGCTCGTGCTGAGGTTGGGCTTGATACCTGAGGCCGTCCTAGCGCCGGTCGTGCCCTTCGTCATACTCATCGTGACCCTGCTCGTCAGGCCTGAGGGCTTGATGGGAGCGAGGGGGAGGTGATGCTATGGGCGCGGTATTGGATAAGGTCAAGGGGTTCGCCAGGGGCGCCGTGAGGACCGTAAAGGAGCTGACCAAGCCAACGGCCTACAAGGGGGTATGGCTTGCCATAGCCGCCCTCTTCTTAATCGTGCCCTTCGTGCCCGTGCTCAGGGAGAGGATGATATTCTTCATGTTCTTGCTGAAGTGGATCGCGCTGGCTGCTGCCTTCAACCTCATAGCTGGCTATACGGGCTACGTCTGCTTTGGATTCCCGGTCTTCTACGGCATGGGGGCGATAATGATGGCTTGGGCGGTCGGCGAGCTAGGCCTTCACCCCGTCCTGGGCTTCCTCATGGCCGTAGGTAGCTCCATACTCATGGCCCTCGTGGTGGGTGGCCCATCCCTCAGGCTGAGGGGCGCTTACTTCGCCATAGCCAGCCTGGCCATATGCTTGGCCATGAAGGTCGTCGTGGCCTGGTTGAGGCCGTACGGGATATTCATAATGCCGGATCCAAGGACGTTCCTCATGGTGAGGAACATATGCTACTACATAGTTGCCCTCACGGCCCTCGGAACAGTCCTAGCGACCTATATAATATCTCGCTCCAAGCTCGGACTGGCCATGGTCTCCATAAGGGAGGATGAAGATGCAGCTGAGACCAGGGGCGTTAACACCACGTTCTACAAGTTGGTGGCCGCTATACTCTGCTCCATACCGCCAGCCCTGGTGGGGGCCTCCTGGGCCTGGTATACGACGTATTCCTACGAGGGGGATTTCGAGATCAGCCCCGTCGTAACCACCATAGCCATGACCATGCTGGGTGGTTCTGGGACCGTCCTAGGGCCCGTGATAGGGGCCGCCATCCTCTACGTGGTCGAGTACTTCCTCTGGGCCAGCTTCCCATATACCTACCTGCTGATATTCGGCGCCATCATAGTCATCACGGTGCTCTTCGTGCCCAAGGGCATAGTAGGCCTCATCAGGGAGAAGGTACCGAAGGCCAGGAAATACCTGTTTTAAGCCTCCCGTGGCGCTCAAGTTCTCGTTTTTACCTCCTCGCGCTCCCTAGCGTAGTGGGAATGGTCAAAGCTTTTTACGGCCACGGACATGCACGCCCGGAGGGTGCCCCATGGCCAGGCTCTACGAGCACCAGGGGAAGGAGCTGATTCGTGAGGCAGGCATACCCGTGCCGGAAGGAGGACTGGCCAAGAGCCCTGAGGAGGCCAGGGCCATAGCCGAGCGCCTTGGGAAGCCCGTGGTGCTTAAGGCGCAAGTATGGGCCACGGGGAGGATGAAGGCAGGTGGCATAAAGTTCGCTAGCACGCCCGAGGAGGCGGAGGAGCTGGCCAAGGAGCTCCTGGGTTCTACCATCAAGGGCATGGTAGTCGAGGAGGTGCTCGTCGAGGAGAAGCTGCCGATAGAAGCCGAGTTCTACGCTGGCATCATAATAGATGATTCTTACCGGGTGAAGGCGCCCGTCGTGCTCTTCAGCACGGAAGGAGGCGTGGATATAGAAGAGGTAGCCGCTAGGAGCCCTGAGAAGATAGCTAAGGCCGTGGTGGATGTGCTTGAGGGCTTCGGGCATGAGGATGCGAGATCCATGCTAAAAAGCCTAGAACTCCCGGAGGGCATCTTGGGGCAAGCGGCAGACGTGCTGGTCAAGCTCTACGGCGTGTTCAGGTCCTACCACGCCTCCTCAGCAGAGATAAACCCGTTGGCCCTCACGAGGGACGGGCGCCTCGTGGCCCTGGATTGTCGCATCAGCATAGACGATTCCTCCGTGTTCCTGCACCCTGAGCTGGGCATAAGGGTGGCGAGGGAGAGCAACAGACCACCAACAGAGCTAGACGAAATAGCCTGGAAGGTGGAGGAAAGCGATTACAGGGGTGTTTTCTACTTCATGCAGTTGGCGAGCGAGGAGGAAGAGGGGTGCGTGGGCTTCCACGGCATAGGAGGAGGGGCTTCCATACTCGCGGCCGATGCGCTCGTCCGGGTTGGCCTCAAGCTCGCTAACTTCACGGATACGAGCGGAAATCCAACCGCCTCGAAGGTGTATAGGGCCGCGAAGATAATACTATCCCAGCCGAACATAGACGGCTACTTCCTGGGCGGAGCCTGCATAGCCAGCCAGGAGCAGTGGTATCATGCCTTCGGCCTCGTCAAGGCCTTCAGGGAGGAGCTGGCGAACAGGCCCGGCTTCCCCGTCATCATACTGATATGCGGGAACAAGGAGGAGGAGACCATAAGGATACTCAGGGAGGGACTGGCCGACCTGCCCATAAGGCTTGAGGTATATGGGAGCGATTACCTGGACAGGGTGGACTACCTGGCCGAGCGCATGAAGGCCCTGGTGGAGGAGTACAGGAGGGAGAGGCATGGGGGAGGTGCTTGAGTTCAAGTTCAGGACGGGGCGCTTCACCTTGGATTACAATAAGTGCGATGGTTGCACTGGCCTATACTGCGTGAAGGCGTGCTCCCTCTACGGGCGGAACGTACTTAGGATAAAAGGTGGGCGACCGACCATATTCGTTAGCCCTGAGGAAGCCGGTCGCATGTGCATAGAGTGCCTGGCTTGCGAGGTGGAGTGCTCCCTCAAGGGCAAGGGGGCCATCCGCATAGAACTGCCCATACCCGGCCTCGAGGAGTACAGGGCCAGGTGGAGGAGGTGAGGCCACATGGCCATATTGTTGGACGATGAGACCAGGGTCCTCGTCCAGGGCATAACGGGGCGCACGGGCTCAGCTGCCACCAGGTACATGCTAGAGTACGGCACCAAGGTCGTGGCTGGCGTTACGCCAGGCAGGGGAGGCCAGAGCGTGTGGGGGGTGCCGGTGTTCAACACGGTTCGTGAGGCGGTTGAGGAGAAGGGGCCAATTGATGCTAGCGTGCTATTCGTGCCAGCTCCATCGCTCAAGGAGGCAGCTCTAGAAGCCATGGAGGCTGGCGTGAGGTTCCTCATAAGGCCGGGCGAGAGGTGAACGCTCCACGACATACTCGAGAAGATAGCTCACGCCAGGAAGAAGGGCGTGAGGATACTATGCCCCGGTTACTTCGGCATAATAAGCCCCGGCAAGGCCGTAGCGGGTTGGATAGGTGGCTCCGTCGAGCTGGCTGAGGAATCCTTCTTGCCAGGGCCCGTGGGCGTCATGTCGAGGAGCGGTGGCATGACCACGACCGTCTGCTGGTTCTTGGCCAGGGAGGGCATAGGGGTTTCAACGGCGCTCCACATAGGGGCCGAGCCCATAGTCGGCCTCAGCTTCCCGGAGCTCCTCCCGCTCTTCGAGGAGGACCCGGAGACCAAGGTCGTCGTCCTCTACGGCGAGATAGGGACGGTGGCCGAGGAGGAGGCGGCCGAGGTCGTGAGGGCAGGTGGCTTCACAAAGCCCTTGGTGGCCTACGTGGCCGGGCTAGGCCTCCAACCTGGCGTCCGCTACTCCCACGCCAGCGCCATAATATCCCGTGGGCGTGGCTCGGCGGAGAGCAAGATAAGGGCGCTTGAGGAGGCAGGTGCCATAGTCGTGAGGAAGCTCCAGGATATAGCGCCCGCCGTCAGGAGGGCGCTTGAGGAGGTGGGAGCGTGATGTTGCTCAGGAGCGTCCTCTTCGTCCCGGGCAACAACATGAGGATGATATACAAGGCCACGAAGCTGGATGCAGATGCTTACATCCTGGATCTGGAAGATGCAGTTCCTATGGTGGATAAGGAAACGGGGCGTGTTTTCGTGCGCGATTCTCTCCAGATGCTCAAGGAAGCCGGTCAAACCGTCTTCGTCCGCGTGAACGGCCTTAGGACGGGGCTGACAGAGGAGGACCTGCGCTACGTGGTGCAGCCTGGCTTAGATGGGGTGGTGCTACCTAAGTGCGATGGGAAGGAAGACGTGGAGCGCGTGGATGCCATGGTGAGGGAATTAGAGCTCCAGAGGGGCCTTGAGGAAGGCTCCGTTAAGCTCCTCCCGCTCATAGAGACAACCCGTGGCTTCTTGAGGGCCGAGGAGATAGCCACGTCCAGCGAGCGCGTCATAGGCCTAGGTTTCGGTGCCGTCGACTTCACGAGGGAGCTGGGGGCGAGCTTGTCCAAGGAGGGCATAGAGATATTGTATGCTCGCTCGCACGTGGCCATAGTGGCGAAGGCACACGGCCTACACGCCATAGACACGCCCTGGCTCGATATAATGGACATGGAGGGGCTGCTCAGGGATGCCCAAATGGCCAGGAGGCTGGGCTTCAGTGGCAAGTTGCTCATACATCCAAAGCAGATAAGGCCCGTTAAAGAGATATTCACGCCCTCGAAGGAGGAGGTGGAGTTCGCCAGGCGCGTGGTAGAGGAATTCGAGAAGGCGAGGGCGAGGGGCGTAGGAGCCATATCCCTCGAGGGGACCATGATAGACGAGGCCAACTACAGGCAGGCCAAGCTGATCTTAGAACTTATGGAGCTCATAGAAGCAAAGGAGAAGGCCAGGAGGAAGCGTTAAGGGGCCCTGAAACCCGCTTGACGGAGGATACGAAAGCCTTTTCTTATGACTACCTCACGGCAAGGCGGTGTGAGAAGGCATGTCGCGCAAGCCACCCCTTGAGGGCATTCGCGTTTTAGACCTCTCGAGGGTCCTGGTGGGGCCGTTCTGCACCATGGTCCTGGGGGACCTAGGGGCCGAGGTAATAAAGGTCGAGAGGCCTGGCGTTGGGGATGAGACTAGGACCTGGGGGCCACCTTGGATAAACGAGGAGCTGAAGGTGAGCGCTTACTTCATATCTACGAACAGGAACAAGAAGAGCATAACCGTGAACTTGGCCACGGAGGAAGGGCGTGAGATAATATACGGCCTGGCCAAGATATCCGATGTCGTCATAGAGAACTTCAGGCCGGGCGTGGCCAAGAAGCTGGGCGTGGATTACGAGGCCATAAGCAAGATAAACCCGAGGATCGTTTACTGCTCCATATCTGGCTTCGGCCAGACGGGCCCCTACAGGGATTGGCCAGCCTACGACATAATAATACAAGCCATGGGAGGTTGGATGGGCATAACGGGCGAGCCTGGTAGGCCACCCGTGAGGATAGGCGTGGCCCTGACGGATATGATAGCTGGCCTCTACGCCGTCATAGCCATACTCGCGGCCCTGAGGGCACGCGAGGAAACGGGACGGGGGCAGTACATAGACATAAGCCTCCTGGATTCAAGCATATCCTTCATGAGCTACATGGCCCACAATTACCTCGCCACGGGGAAGAACCCCGTCAAGATGGGTTCTGGGCATCCTAACATCGCGCCTTACCAGGCCTTCAAGGCCGGAGATGGGCGTTGGATAATACTCGCCGTGGCCAACGATAGGATCTGGAGGCGCTTCTGCGAGGCAGCTGGCCTGCAGCACCTGGTAGATGACCCGAGGTTCGCCACCAACTCGAAGCGCGTGGAGAACAGGGACCAGCTCATACCCATAATAGAAGAGCTGATAGCCAGCAGGCCAAGCCACGAGTGGGTTAAGCTCTTCATAGGAGCTGGCGTCCCCTGCGCCCCCGTCTACCAGATGAGCGATATATTCTCGGACCCGCAGGTGCTCCACAGGGAGATGCTGCTCGAGGTAGAGCACCCGAAGTTGGGCAAGATGAAGCAAATAGGCTTCCCGATAAAGTTCTCAGAGACCCCCTGCCAGCTCAAGTACCCACCGCCCTTGCTCGGCGAGCACACCGAGGAAGTGCTGAGGGAACTCCTCGGCTACACGGATGAGCAGATCAAGAGCTTGAGGGAGAAAGGCGTTATATAATGCCCTCCCCGTCGGGAGCCCAATAGGTTTATTTATGGTGCCCAACTTTTAATCGGGGTCGGTATTGGCAGGCGAGAGCAGGACCCTAGCTAGATTCGTTGCCGAGCTAGAATTCAACAAGCTCCCAAGCGACGTAATCGATCGCGCTAAGCTCTGCATCCTCGACCTCTTAGCCTCAGCCGTGCCAGGCTCTAGGGCGGAGGCGGTGAACATGATGTTCAACGTGGCCATCCACCCAGGGGGCAGGCCTGAGGCGACCGTCATAGCCAAGGGCGTGAAGGCACCCTGCTTGATGGCCGCCCTCGTGAACGGCGCCATGTCCCACGCCGTTGAGATGGACGATGTCCACCGTGGCTCCATAGTACACCCAGCAGCGCCGATCATACCAGCTGCTCTGGCCGTGGCCGAGAAGGAAGGCGCGGACGGGAAGACGCTCATAACGGCCGTGGTAGCGGGCTACGACATCGCCATAAGGCTGGGCGAGTGCGTGGGCCAGGGCCATTACCGCTTCTGGCACGCAACGGGCACCTGCGGGACCTTCGGCGCGGCGGCAGCCGCTTCAAAGGTGCTCGGATTGGATGAGGAGCGGACGTTGGATGCCCTCGGCAACGCTGGGGACCAGGCTTCCGGGCTCTGGCAGTTCCTCAAGGACGGGGCCATGAGCAAGCTCTTGCACACGGGCAAGGCGGCCTTTGACGGTGTCTTGGCTGCCCTCCTG
>Ga0116200_10000101_pt1 | contig 20783 bp, 20 predicted proteins | sample Mar14436cmmetaG_FD_94478 | JGI IMG/M metagenome (GOLD analysis project Ga0116200, IMG submission 94478) | Marine hydrothermal vent microbial communities from Guaymas Basin, Gulf of California to study Microbial Dark Matter (Phase II) - Marker... ... | reverse complement strand
GTGCGGCCCATTCTCTAACATAGAAAAGGCCAAACAATATGCCAAAAGGTTGGCCAATAAAGAAGGTTTTAAACCATTTATTATATATCCTAATAAGGAATAAAAACAAGGAATGCCCATGCTCCGAAAAGCAAAAATTCAAGATGTAAAATCTATACACGCAATCTTAACCCATTATGCAAATCAATCTCTCTTACTCCCTCGTTCATTAAGTGAACTCTATGACCATCTACGGGATTTTTATGTTATAGAAAACAGCGAGGTAAAAGGAAATCTTTTGGGTGTATGCACCCTTAGCATATCCTGGGAAGATTTAGGAGAGATAAGGTCGTTAGCGGTTGTTGAAGAAAGCCAAAAAATAGGTCTTGGTTCTAAACTTGTTGAGGCATGTCTCTCAGAGGCAGTTGAACTTGGCCTCAGAAAGGTATTTGTCTTAACCCTGATAACCGGGTTTTTTGCCCGCTTTGGATTCAAAGTGGTAAAAAAATCATTACTGCCACATAAGATATGGGCCGATTGTCTAAAATGCCCGAAGTTTCCTGACTGTGACGAGATCGCAATGCTTCTTGAACTATAACTGGGCATTGGATATGGGCACAAAGGATATAGTAAAAATTATATCTAAAATAGGTTAAGTATGGCTCGTGGGATGAGATTTGAGACTGTTTTCTGCTGTTGAAGAATGGGGAGATGATCTGCTATCGATAGGCTCGGGACCCCATCGCTCCTTGTAAAGGAGATAATAAGCGGACTGTAAAAGGAGCACATATGTTTGGCATCGGTATGCCTGAATTGATCATTATCTTTGTGATTGCTTTAATTATTATCGGCCCAAAGAAGTTGCCTGACCTGGCTAGGGCTTTGGGCAAAGGGATGGCTGAGTTTAGAAAAGCAACGAATGAGATAAAATCAAATCTTGATATGGGAGATGAACTCAAAGAAATAGAGGAAGAACTGACTGACTCTGTAAGCGGTGTGATACATGAAGCGGAAATGGAAGAAAGTGATGATACAACAGTAGAGCCTGATAAGGAAAAAGGCAAGAATAATGGCACAGAGAAAAAAGAAAATGACAGATGACAAACAGCCATTCTTGGACCACTTAGAAGAGCTAAGGAGAAGATTGGTTATATGCGCAATTGCTGTTGGGCTCGGCTTTATTATCTCTTATGTCTTTGCCAAACAACTTTTCTCCTATCTGATTTTGCCCCTTACCAAAGTCCTGCCTGAGGATAGCCGGCTTATCTTTACCAATCTCCCTGAAATGTTTATAGCCTATATTAAGGTAGCGCTTGTTGCCGGCATTATCCTCGCTATCCCAATTATCTTTTATCAGTTATGGATGTTTTTAGCGCCTGCCCTTTACCAAAAGGAAAAAAGATATATTATCCCTTTTGTCTTGTTTTCCAGTATCCTTTTTGCTGCTGGCGCCTTATTCGGATACCTTGTTGTTTTTCCGTATGGTTTCAAATTTTTTGTGAGTTTTGCAACTGAAGACATTCAGGCGCTTCCGTCTGTAAAGCAATATTTCTCATTTGCAATCAGGTTGCTTTTAGCATTTGGTCTGGTTTTCGAGATGCCTATCGTAGTCCTCTTCCTAACCAAGATTGGACTGATAACACCAGATAAAATGAAAGAATTTCGCAAGTTTGCTATTCTCAGCTCATTTATCCTGGCCGCAATCTTAACCCCTCCTGATGTCGCCACACAACTCATGATGGCGCTGCCCATTATCATTCTCTATGAAATCAGTATCTTCCTTAGTAAAACAATGTATCGAAAAAAGGAGGGAAAGTCTGATACTATGGAGTCTTAAAGTGATTGTAACTACTCAGCCACAAATTATCACAAATTATCACGAACAATTTACCGAGCATTTGACCTCCCTTACTGTTTTTTGCACGATGTTCATGAAGCCGTCGTGAAAGATTATTAGTGATACCGACATATCTTCTGCCAGTTTCTCCTTTTAGGACATATAAAGTTACGATTGAAGATATTTTATAGGATGGTGCCTGGGGCGGGAATCGAACCCGCACAGCCACTTGGACCGAGGGATTTTAAGTCCCTTGCGTCTACCAATTCCGCCACCCAGGCTTAGGCAGTAATTATATATTGTTCATACTATATTGTGTCAAGTATCAGGTACCCATTTCCCATGAGGATAGATATTTTTCCTGCTCAGGCGTGAGAGTATCAATCACCACACCCATCGATGCAAGTTTTAACCTGGCAATTTCTTTGTCAATAGCAAGGGGAACAGGATACACCCTTTTATCAAGATTTTTATGTTCCTTTGATAGGTACTCCATAGACAATGCCTGGTTTGCAAAGCTCATATCCATAACCGAAGAGGGATGGCCTTCTGCCGCAGCCAGGTTTATGAGCCTTCCTTCACCTAAAAGATAGATTTTATTTCCATTTGAGAGGGTATATTCCTCGACAAATTCCCTGATCTTTCTTTGAGAGGTGGTTGCCTCATTTAGTCCGGGAATGTCTATCTCTACATTAAAATGTCCGGAATTAGCGATAATGGCGCCATCTTTCATAACAAGGAAGTGTTCTTTGTTAATCGCATTTTTATCGCCCGTAAGGGTGCAGAAAAAATCTCCTATTTTGGCAGCCTTTGCTATTGGCATAACTTCAAATCCATCCATGACCGCCTCTAAGGCCTTTAGAGGATCAACTTCACAGATAATCACCCTTGCGCCATGCCCTTTTGCCCTGGCAGCTACCCCGCGCCCGCACCATCCATAGCCGGAGACAACAAAGCAACTTCCTGCAAGAAGTCTGTTTGTTGCTCTGATGATTCCATCAATGGTGCTTTGGCCTGTGCCGTACCTGTTATCAAAAAGGTGTTTTGTATTGGCATCATTGACAGAGATAACGGGAAATTGAAGCGCGTTATCTCTTTGCATAGATCTGAGGCGTATGACACCGGTGGTTGTTTCCTCTGTCCCTCCCATAACATCGGTAATAAGGGTGTTCCTTTCATCCTGGCTTAAAGAAAGACCCCATTCCCTTATTCCACTGGAAACATCGTCCCATTTATTGAGGGCAATAAAGTGAAGAGAGCTGACAAGATCAGCTCCGTCATCCATACTGAGGTTTGGGAATTTTTTTAGGGCTGAGAGTATATGGCTGTAGTAGGTGTCGGTGTCTTCTCCTTTTATGGCAAAGACCGGTATTTCATCATTGGCCACCAGCGAGGCAGCAACATCATCCTGGGTTGAAAGGGGATTAGAGGCGCAAAGCGCTACAGAGGCGCCTCCTGCTTTTAGCGCTTGTGCCAGAACCGCGGTCTCTGTGGTTATATGCAAACAGGCAGAAATCCTCAAACCTGACAAGGGTTTTTCTTTGGAAAACCTCTCTTTGATAGAATTCAGAACTGTCATGCTTTTGCCTGCCCACTCTATTCTGAGTTGACCTTTATCTGCAAGAGCTATGTCTTTTATGTCATAGTCCATATTTTTTTCCTTGATTAATAGGTTAATAGCAAGATGATGATATAGGCTTTGCTTTTCAGGTTATATAGTTGCTTAAAATACACTGTCAAAAGCTCCTCTCGCCCGCTCTCCCGATTTATTGGGATCACCCGAGCCCGCAGAATATGCTGTTCATTCACCGCCCGCTTCACTAGAGACGCAAAGTACGCAAAGATGACTAATTTTGCCTTTGTCCCGACAGCGACGGGACAAAGGCAAAGCCCTCAGCAGCTTCGCTGCAATAATCGCTGTTATCGCGACCCAGCATTGGATTAATTGTGATATATAGACAGATTTTACAAACTTAATATCTCGCCACAGAACTGGTTCTTTTTGCTTTCAGTCCTCTCAACGGAAAGCAAAAAAATAACCTAACCTCAGCGTTCTTTGCGCCTCCGCGGTGAATAACTCTGTGAGAGATTAAATAGCCTTTTTAAGTTTTTCAATCAAATCTGTCTTTTCCCAGGTAAATTCCTCCAATTCGCGTCCAAAGTGACCATAGCTGGCTGTTTTTTTGTATATAGGTCGTAAAAGATCCAACTGCTCAATTATGGCGGCTGGCCGCATATCAAACGCCTTTTCCACCATTTTTGTCATCTCAATACTGGGCACAACACCGGTTTCATAAGTATTAACGAGTAAACTAACTGGCTGTGCCTTTCCGATGGTGTATGCCACCTGGATTTCACACCTTTCAGCCAAACCCGCAGCAACGATATTTTTCGCAATATAGCGACACATATAGGAGGCGCTCCTATCTACTTTGGATGGATCTTTGCCAGAAAATGCCCCGCCGCCATGGTAACCAAACCCGCCATAGGTGTCCATGATAATCTTCCTGCCGGTCATGCCACAGTCTCCTAATGGACCACCAGTAACAAATCTGCCAGTGGTATTTACAAAAAATTGTGTGTTTTTATCAATCATTTCAGGGGGTATAACTTTCTTTATTACCTCTTCAATAATTGCCTCCTTCAGGGTATCGTAATCCACATCAGGGGTGTGTTGCGCTGCTATAACAACTGTATGGACGATGGTAGGCTTTAAGTCTACATACCTAACTGTTACCTGAGATTTTCCATCGGGCCTCAGCCATGGAAGTTTCCCAGATTTGCGGATATGGGCAAGCCTCTGGGTAAGATTGTGGGCAAGATAAATAGGCATTGGCATGAAAACCGGTGTATCGGTGCATGCATATCCAAACATGAGTCCCTGGTCGCCTGCCCCCTTTTCTTTGAATAGACCCCTGCCATTTACTCCCTGCGCAATGTCAGCTGACTGCTTGTCAATGCTCGTAATAACCGCGCATGTCTCCCAGTCAAAGCCCATGGATGAATTGTTGTATCCTATTTCCTTTATTGTCTGTCTGGAAATTTCCGGTATTTCTACATAGCACGAAGTTGTTATTTCCCCTGCAACAACTACCATACCTGTGGTGACAAGGGTCTCGCAGGCTACCCTTCCATTTTTGTCGCAGGCGATAATCTCATCAAGTATGGCATCAGAAATTTGATCAGCTATCTTGTCCGGATGCCCCTCAGTTACAGACTCGGATGTGAATAAAAAATCAGTGTTCATGTTTGATTCCTCTCTATATAAGTAATAAAATTAAAGATAATTAATGTGTGTACAAAAAAGCAAAAAAATTTAAATGAGAAAATGCCTGCCGATAGAGAATTGATACCCTTTGTTAGCGGGTATTATTTTCAGGTGGACTGAAAATACCACCGGATATAATTAATTTAAATGCATCTTCAACAGTCATATCGAGGATTACAAGTTCATCTTCAGGTATAAGAATATAAAAACCGCTCGTAGGATTAGGCGTTGTGGGGATAAAGACATTCATCATATTTTTATCAGTTTTACTCTGCACTTCCCCCCTGCTTTTTCCTGTAATAAAGCCAATTACATAGGCCCCCCGCCTGGGATATTCTAACAGAGCTACCCTTTTAAAGGCATCACTTTTCTGTAAAAAAAAGGACTCTAAGAGCTGTTTTACTCCTGAATAGATAATTCTTACCAGGGGAATCCTGTCCACCATATTTTCCCAAAAATGTACTACTTTTCTGCCAGCCAGGTTTCTGAATAAAAGACCAACAGCAAGAATAATAATAACAACTAAAATAAGGCCAAGCCCAGGTACATGAAAGGGTAGGTAGGTGTCTGGTAGGTATTTAGCAGGGACATACTTAAGCACTACATCCATGCCCTGGATCAAAAACCAGATAACGTAGCCTGTTATAAAGACCGGGAGAATTACCAGAAGACCTGTAAGGAAATAATTCTTAAGGCTTGTTCTGAGTCGTTTCAATGTTCCCTCACTATAGTATAATATTATCTATCAGCCTGGCCTTTCCCACCTTTACAGCCAATGCCAAAAGGGAAGGCCCGTCTAAATGTTCTATGTCTGTAAGTTTTTCTGGGTCACAGATAGTTACATAATCAATCTCTGTAAATGGGTGAGCGAGAATCAATTCTCTTACTGCAGTTTTGATTGTGGCAGAATCTTTTTCCCCATCTTTTATCATGGCTTTGGCTAAATCTAAGCCCTTTTTTAGGCTTAATGCTGACAACCTTTCCTCTGGGCTCAGGTACTTATTCCTGCTGCTCATAGCAAGACCGTCTTGTTCCCTTACAGTCGGAACCCCAATAATGTCAATGTCCATGTTTAAATCCCTTACCATCTGCCTAATAACAGCGAGCTGCTGATAGTCTTTTTCACCAAAGATGGCCAGATGAGGCTTAGTTATATTAAAGAGCTTTGCAACCACAATGGTTACTCCGGCAAAGTGTCCAGGTCTGGATTTTCCACAAAGATACTGAGTGATGGTGTTTACTGTAACGGCGCTTTGAAAACCATCAGGATACATCTCTTCTACGGTTGGCATGAACACTGCGTCTACTCCGGCAGAGCGGGCCTTATCGAGGTCTCCCTCAGTGTCTCGAGGATATCTTTCATAGTCCTCATGAGGGCCAAACTGAGTTGGATTGACAAAAATAGTCATTATCAATCTATCCCCCTTGTCTCTGCCAACCCTTAGGAGTTCTACATGGCCCTGATGAAGAAACCCCATAGTTGGCACACAAGAGATAATGTGTCCATCCCTTCTCCATTTATCAGACAATTCTTGCATCAATTCTATCTTTTTGATTATTTCCATGATTCTGTAAATCTCTATATTTATAGTTTTACGTTACTTAACGACTTGATCCAGGCGGAACATAATACTTTGTTCCTTTTTCCATCTTTTCTATTTCGACAATTAGGTTATCAAAAGCTAAATATCATTGACTATAGCATGTGTCAAGGAATTGTCTTATCTGGCATTAAGACAGAGCTCAAATGTATGTATTCATCTATAGTAAGGGTCTCAGCCCTTCTTTTTGGGTCAATTAGGCATTTTCCTAAGGCCTTTGCTATTATTTCCCTGGATAGAGAAGCCATTCCCCTTTCAAGAGAGTTAAGAACTGTCTTTCTTCGACAGCTAAATGCTGATCTGACAATCTTATGAAAATTGACCTCGTTTTCTGCCTGAAGAGGGTATGGTTTTGTAAAATCCATCTCCAAAACCATAGAATCAACCTTTGGTTTGGGATAAAAGGCATCCCTTTTAATCTTTATCAAGGGGGATATCTTGGCATAGTATTGGCTGATAACACTGAGCGCCCCGTATTCTTTATTTTTTGGCTTAGCGGTCAAACGCTGGGCGAATTCATATTGAAACATGAGGATTGCATTTTTTATATAATCCCGATTGATGATAAGCCTTTCCAGGAATGGAGATGAGATATTGTAGGGAAGATTTCCTATTATCCGGATCTTTTGATTAAATCTATCATATATCTCTTTCACATCTAATTTCAGCACATCCCCAGAAATAAAAGTTATCTTTTCCTTTTCTTTCAGTGACAACCTTTCTTTTAACATAGTTATCAATAATAGATCTTTTTCTATAGCCACCAAATGATAAATGTAGGGAAGGGTTGGGATCGTTAATGCGCCTAAACCTGAGCCTATCTCTATAACCACATCGTTTTTATCAAATCCTGCATGGGCAATAATTTTTTCAATTACAGCAGGATCTTCTAAAAAGTTTTGCCCAAGTCTTTTTCTGGGCCTAACCCCTGATTTACGTAATAAGGTCTTAGATACTATCAGGCCTTGACCACCTTTCTTGATTTGCGCCATGAAATAAAGGCCTTAAAAAAATAAAGAAAGATAACATACGAGGGTGCAGCAAATAAAATTCCTAATACAATGCCCCCCAAGAGAAAGGCTGCCATTACCATCCCTTCGGCGCTCAAGATCTTAATGATACTATTTAATACCTCTCCATTATGGATTGCTTCTATTACCGGTGCCAGGATTTTTGTGTTATGATCATATCCTAGTATGTATGACCCTATTTTGTAACAATATTTGTAGATTATATAAATTGTTACTGGATTGCTTATCCATGTTCCAAGGGCCGCAGTTATCTTGCTTGCCCTAAAAGCTATCGCCAGGGCCAACGCCAAGGCTGTTTGAAAAGGGATAATCGGCATCATGCCCATAAATATGCCAAAGGCCATTCCTAAGGCTAACTCATTGGGATGGCCTCTGAATCTGATAATCCTTAGATATACATACCGAAACTGACGATTAAATCTCATTTTTTCATTCTTTGTTAGTGTTTCTTGCCTTTGTTGCCTGCTTACCATACATCAGGCAGTCCTTTCTGCTCGCTATGGCCACCACCCGTTTTGCAAACAACGAGCAAAGGGACTTGCCAAACAGAGGAGAATTCATAGGATTTTAGTGTTTACCCTGTGAGGAGGCGCTGTTCCAGAAAACAGGAATTAGACAGGCTCCTATGGAATAAAAAGTTACGCCCAATAAAGCAGGATACGATAATAAATATTAAAGTTGTGTTCTGCAAGAGAAAAAAGGTTATTTATCAGAGATTACACAGATAAAGGAAGCTCAAGGGAAAGACATGTAAGGAGCAATATATTCCCAGACCAGATAGGGACATATCAGTTAGGAATTGAGTTAATCCAATGGAAATCTTGATCGCGCATCTAAGGTTAGATCATTTTGTTGGCCTTTCATTAACCTGTGATACCCGGCAACAGCAATCATAGCCCCATTGTCTGTGCAGAGTAGCGGACTTGGGATATAAAGATCGATTCCTTTGTTACTTGTTGCTTGTTGTAGTTTACTACGTAAATTGTTATTTCTGGCTACTCCTCCTGCAAGCATGACTGATTTTACCGCAACTTGCGCTGTTGCCGTAATTACCTTATCGATGAGGATATCAACAACAGCGGCCTGAAATGATGCAGCGATATCTGCTATTGTGATTTTATTTTTTTCTTCTTTGTAATCGCGCCATTTTTTAACATAAAGAGCGACAGCAGTCTTTAGACCGCTAAAACTGAAGTTAAGGGAGTTTTTGGATAGGTAGGCCCTTGGAAAATCAATGGAATCGGGGCGACCTGTGGCAGCAAGTTTTTCTATTACAGGGCCCCCGGGGTAGCCTAATTCGAGAAGTTTTGCGACCTTATCAAAGGCTTCACCCGCGGCATCGTCCAGTGTTTGGCCCAACACGGTATAATCCCCAAAGTCACGGACATGATAAATGTTTGTATGGCCACCTGAAACAGTGAGGGCAAGAAATGGGAAAGAAGGAATTCTTTTTTCAAGGAAAATAGAGAGGATATGGCCTTCTAAATGATTTATTCCGATGAGAGGAGTGTTGTTAGCATAGCTATAGGCTTTGGCGAAATGAATGCCAACTAAGAGGGCACCAGTAAGACCAGGTCCCGCGGTAACTGCGATTCCTTGAATGTCTTTATTATTGAGTCCAGCTTTCCTCAGGGATTCCCTTACAACAGGAACAATATTTCTAATATGTTCTCTTGATGCAATTTCCGGGACTACCCCTCCATATCTGTGGTGAACGCTAATCTGAGAGCTAATAACATTAGACAATAATGTGTTTCCATTTTCCACTATTGCAGCGCAGGTGTCATCGCAGGATGTATCTATTCCAAGTATAATCATATCCAAGTTCAGGCCTCGAAAATTTGAGCTAATGTTGGGGTAATATTTTGGATAAAAGGGTGCGTTTCTAACTCAAGATTTGGGTTCAGGGTTCAGGGTTCACCGTTCAGGGGTTAAAACCTTTGAACCTTTGAACCCTGAACCTCATAACCCAGACCGACCTGATGTCCAATTTTTAAGCAAAGTCCTAAAAACTATGGGGATTGCAGTCATTAAATAAATAGTTTTTACGAGGTCTGAAGTTATAACTTTTGTATTATTCTTTAGAGACCTTTTTATTTCTCAACTGATCTATTCGTTTTATAATCTTTCTGAGATGTTCAGCCATTAATCCAGCATTCTGGTAGCGTTGTTTAGCATCTTTAGTTAAGGCCTTATCTATTATCTTTTCAACAATCAGTGGAATTTTTGGATTAAACTTTCTTACTGAAGAGTGTTTTTCTTTTGCAATTTGAAACATAAGTGAAGTTATATCGTCAGAAACAAAGGGCTTTTGTCCGGTTAGCATCTCAAAAAGGACTACCCCTAATGAAAATATATCTGAACGTCCGTCGATCCTTTTCCCGCTTACCTGTTCAGGAGACATATAAGAGGGGGTGCCTAAAACAACACCTGTTTTTGTCTTAGATGATGATGTGATCCTTGCAATACCAAAATCCGTAACCTTTATTTTACCTGTATCTTTAAGTAACATAATATTAGCTGGTTTTATGTCCCTGTGAACAACATTGTTGTTGTGGGCATAATCTAAGGCATCAGCCACTTGGGCGATGATGTAAAGCACATTTCTCAAGGGGAGGAGCTTTCCCTTATGGGTAAATTTTGCTAAATCTTCTCCTTGTAAGTATTCCATAGCTATATAGGCCAGGTCATGTTCTTCGCCAGCATCGTATATAGACACAATGTTGGGGTGGTTTAACAGACCTGCTGACTCTGCTTCCCTGAAAAAGCGTTCCTTTATATCTGCCAGCTCTCCTTCTTCAAATTCAGATAATCGTAAGGTTTTTATAGCAACAGTTCTATGTATAGTGGGATCTTCTCCTTTATAAACAATCCCCATTGCACCCCTGCCTAATTCCCCTGAAATTTCATATCTTCCAAGTGTTGGTTTAGTATCAAGGCCGTCTATTGTTGCCTCAATATCACCAGGATGGGTGGCGCTCGCACCAAAGATCATAGAAGATTCAGCGCCTTTTAATTTAGGTATTCTCTCGCCTAAATCTTTAAAATCACTGCCATCCTCAATAATTAAATTATATGTTGATAATGCCTTGTTAAATTGCCTTTTCCTTTCATAATCGAGGCCAAGATTGTATAAAAGATCCTTAACCCCTGGTTCATCTGTAGGACATTTTCGAAATTTTTCACTGGCGAGATCAAGCATTCCTTGCTGTTGGAAAGAAAGACCAAGGGCCTTGTTTGTTTCAACAGAATCAGCCTCTACTTTCTCTTTGGTTTTTTCAGTGATGAAAAAATTTCTGCTAACAACTAAGATATAGCCCAGAACCAAAAGAACGAGTTGAGGTGTAATCTTAAGCCATATATTTGAGCGAAAAAATACAATGGTTCCCGCTGTTCCGTAAGAGAAAAGGAGGATTAGCGTGATGATTGCACCGGTACCAGCCTTTAGCCTGGGCAGGAGAAATGAAATATAGAGTCCAAAAAGGAGGATAATGCCTAGCTCAAGAAATGAGGTCCATTGAGGCCGCATAAAAAATTCTTCTTTTAAGATGTTTGACACCGAGTTCGCTATTATCTCCACGCCTGGCAAATTACTCGATATAGGTGTCACAAAGCGGTCTCCAATTCCAGGGGCAGTGGGTCCAAGGATGACTATCTTGTCTCTGAAGAGGCTTGTTTGAAATTCATTTTTGAGAACCTTTCTGAATGGAGTCATGTGAAATGCAATCCCTGGCCCATCATTCCATTTAATGAGTGTTGACATGTTTAAATCCCTGGCTGGAATCTTGACTGTCCTGGATGGGGGGACATTTATATTGATTTCCTGGCCCAGGATAAGCCTGATCTGATTGTAGTTTAATCCCTTGAAGGTTTTTACTATTGCCATAGGAAATGATGGGATGAAGGTGTTGTCTAAATAACCAATGGCGTGACTCTGAGTCCTGATAGAACCATCATTATCTGGAAAAAGGTTTATATGCCCAATACCTGCGACTGAATTCGCAAGGGAAGGAAGAAGTGGCTTTATCTTGGAAAGCCACATAACGGAGCTTGTTGCCCATTCATCCTTAAGACCAAGGATAATTTTATAGGTGTTTTTGGCCAGATAATCAGGAACCTCATCGTCTCTTCCCGCGCTCCTTGTATCAAAATAAATGGGCAGAATTATGTTGCCGGCCTTTTTAAACGATTCAGCTAGTTTGGTGTCATTATCCATGTTGGCCTCTGCCTTATTTAATAATTGATAAAATCTTTTGGCAGATAACCCTTTATTTTTTAAATCGAGATCAGCATATGTTTTCTTTAGCTCTCTAATCGTTTTGAGGCCAGAACTTTCCTCTGGCTCATTAAAGATAATATCCAGGGCGATAACCTTGGCGCCAGCCATTGCAAGATTGTTTATAGCATTGGCAAGAATGTTTCTCGGCCATGGGAAACGACCGATTGCACCTAAATCCTCATCATCAATAGCTACTATCTCAATATCTGGGTTTCTTTCTCCAGAGGCACTGAGCTTGGATCGGATGTCAAATGTTTTTTTCTCTATAACGTCTGTAAAATCACCAAGGCCGGTGACGAGCATGAGTATAAATAGGAGGGTAAGGATAAGGCCTATTGACCATTGAGGAATACTTTTTTTAAATGGCATCATTTCCTATCAATTTTCTAAATTGAAATATAAGGCTTTATTTTTAGATAGCGTAATTTTCCCATGCCAGGTACATTTTTTATTTCTTCTATTTTCTTAAATGGACCGTAAAGGGATATGTAATTAATGATATTTTCAGCAAGCCCTGGCCCTATGCCAGGTATTGTATCCAGTTCTTCCAGACTTGCAGTATTTACAGATATAGGGATTTTAAGGGTAATTTTATATGCCGCGGGCATAGGGCCAGTTGAGACATGTATATTCCTATTCTCTAAGCTGATCTGAACATTTGTTCCCTGAGCAACAGAAGGATATGCATCACACAATTTTGCGTCAATCAGGTTTGCCTTCAAATAATCGGCGTTAGCTATCAATTCCTTTAAAGAAGGTTCCCTATCAAACATATAGATACCAGGGTTTTTTACAGCGCCAGTGACAAGGATAAAAATATTGTTTTCCCTTTCGATAGAGCCAAGGTCTCCTTGCGCAAAAAGCAGGTTCTTTATTACCCACCCAAGAAGGAGTATTAGAATAAGAATGAAAAGACCTATGTGCCGGTTGTTATTTTTTTTCGTTTTCATTACCCAGACCAAAGGCTTCATGCAAGGCCCTTGTCGCTAGTTCGGTATACTTTTCTTCTATAATACAGGAAATTTTTATCTCAGAGGTGCTGATCATGCTTATATTGATATTTTCCTTTGATAGTACCTCAAACATCCTGGAGGCGACTCCAGCATGGTTTCTCATACCCACTCCAACAATAGATACTTTGGCGATATTTTGATCTCCGAGTACCTTTTCTGCCCCTATTTCTCGGGCAATTTCTTTTAGCAATTTTATGGTCTCCTGAAAATCTGTTTTGGTGACTGTAAATGTGAGATCCGTCAGACCCTCAACACTGGTGTTCTGGACAATCATATCCACCACTACCCCGGCCTTGAAAACAGGATCAAATATTTTAAAGGCAATACCGGGCCTATCAGGCACCTTGGTTATTGTAATTCTGGCCTCATTTTTATCATAGACAACACCAGAGACCATTGCCTTTTCCATCTCCCTATTTTCTGCTACCACCATTGTCCCCTCACTCCTTATAAAAGATGACCTAACATGCAGGGGCACGCTAAATTTTTTAGCAAATTCAACTGATCGTATATCTAAAACTTTGGCCCCTAAACTGGCAAACTCTAACATTTCTTCATAGGATATTCTGTCCAGTTTTCTAGCATGGGTGCAGATATTTGGATCGGCTGAAAAGACACCTTCAACATCTGTAAAAATCTCACATAGATCTGCCTTTAGCGCTGCTGCCAGAGCTACTGCAGTAGTGTCTGATCCCCCTCTCCCTAAGGTTGTAATATTTTTTCTTTCATCGATTCCCTGGAAACCTGCTACAGCTATAATTCTGTTTTCATCTAACTCCCTCAGGATTCGATCAGTTTCAACCTTCCTGATCCTTGCCTTACCGTATATCTGGTCTGTATGGATGGCTGTCTGGAAGCCAAGAAGGGAATGACAATCATATCCCATGGACTTTACTGCTATAGCAAACAAGGATACGCTCACTTGTTCACCTGTTGCCATCAAAACATCTAATTCTCTTGTATCAGGGGTATCCGTTATCTCTTTAGAAAGCTTGATCAAAGAATCTGTCTGTCCGGCCATTGCTGAGAGAACCACCACAAGCCTGTCCCCTTTTTTACAATATTCAATTACCCTCTCAGCAACCTTTTTTATCTTTTCGATGCTTCCAACGGAGGTGCCGCCATACTTTTGTACTATTAATGCCATATTTGGTGAAGCTATTTCTTAGTTTTAGTTTGGATACCTTCTTTTTTTGTTTCAATCTCAGTAGTTTCTTTTTGAGTCTTGGTTTCCAAATTATCGATTTTCTCTTGTGTTTCTATAACAACCAACCTGGCATTTTCTATTTTGGCCCTTATCTTGGCCTCCTCACCCTTTAATTTATAGACCTTAGCCTCAAGTTCAGCAACCTGTTGATTAACCTTTTTTGCGTCTCCGAGGCCTTCTGATTGAACAGCTCTCATCTTTTCTAAATTAAGCTCGGCCTCACTTATCTTTAGTTGAGTTTTTGCCAAATCATTTTTACTTTTTTCCAGGTCTAATTCTGCTTCCTTTTTATTTATCAAGGCCTTAGAAAGTTCAAGACGATCTTTGGCATCGTTAACCGTATCCAGTAAACGGTTGATAGCATCTTTTTTTTCGTCTGGAACTTGGCTAAAAAGCTTCTCATCTACATCATGTGAAATAATTCCTGTGGCAAAATCCTTACCCTTTTCTATTCCAGCGCAACCAAAAGAGATTACGATGCCTGCACAAGCTAACAAGATTGATAATTTCTTTAAAAACATAATTATAAACCCCCTAATTTCATTTTCCTATCATAGTTGTTTTAAATTTCGACCTGCTATTTCTTTTAATGCCCCTATAATTTCTTTCGCCCTATAATGATTTCCAAAAAATTCAAGTTCCCTGGTATGCTCATCGATCATCTTCAATTTAACATGAATTTTGCTTTCAGGAAGCCTCCCTGGCCAACGATCAGCCCACTCAATAACAACTATTCCTTCCCTTGAAAAATAATCTTCTAAATCTAAATCCAGAATCTCAATATTATTTTTAAGTCGATAAAGATCTATATGAAAGATTTGTTGTCTACCTCCTCGGTATTCATTAACAAGGGTGAATGTCGGGCTCACTATATTATTTGGGTCAATCTCAAGTCCAATAGCTATCCCTTTTGTGAACCATGTCTTACCACCACCCAGGTCACCTATTAATGCAATAATATCGCCACTAATTAATTGAGCCCCCAATTGCTGGCCTAACCACACGGTTTTTTCAACTGAAGTTGTCAGGTATTTTACAGAAATTTCTTTCAATCTCAAGGTATTTGAATTTTAACCGGTAGCACGTTTTTCAAGCGCTACCACGGCGATACTATAGTCGCCATCATCCGAAAGGCTCACATACCAGCTGATTATTCCCTCTGCATGACAAAAACTAAGCGCCTTTCCAGTTAAATTGAGATCTGGTCGTCCAATTTCATTGTGAACAATCTCTATATCATGCCATCTGATGCCATTTCTCATACCCAAACCTATCGCTTTTGAGAAGGCCTCTTTGGCAGCGAAACGCAAGGCAAGGGAAGACTCTGATTTTGGGGCCTGAAGGCAGAAGTTAATTTCCTGCTCAGTAAATACTCTCCGTAAAAATCTTGCGCCCCATCTATCGATTACTCTTCCCATTCTCCTTATGTTTACAAGATCTACGCCTATACCATAAATCATATTATTGTGTCAGTTGAAAGTTGTTAGTCGTCCTTTGTTTATCGGGTTTCTTGTTGCCGGTTACTTGTTTCCAGGCAATTAAACCAATAAAAACGAAATTCCTAAATTCCTTTGCATCCTTAGAAAGAAAACTGACAAGTTACTAATGACCAATGACATTACCTAAAATTGGGACACAAGGTTAATCATCTCGCGAATAGCCTGATCCAGTCCCACCATTACAGCCCTTGCAATAATGCTGTGGCCAATACTGTATTCCTCTATTTCGGGAATAGATGAAAATCTTTTTATATTGACATAATTAAGCCCGTGTCCGGCATGTACTTTCAGCTTGAGTTGAGATCCTAATTTTGCTGCCTCATGGATTTTTTCAAATTCCCTGAGTATCTCTGCTTCTGATACCGCTTCACTGTAAAATCCTGTGTGAATCTCAATTATATCTGCGCCGGCATCAAGGGATTCCTGTATCTGATCAGGATCTGGATCAATAAAAAAGCTGACAGAAATACCAGCCTCCTTTAATGTGCCAGTAACGCTTGTATATTCTTTTTTATTGCCTGCAACATCAAGGCCACTTTCAGTCGTCACCTCTTCCCTTCTTTCAGGGACAAGGGTTACCAGATCTGGTTTAATGGTAAGGGCAGTATCAATGAGAGTTTTAACGGGTGACATCTCCAGATTTAATTTGGTTTTGACCGTTTTTTTTAGCAGTTCCAAATCCCTGTTCTTAATATGTCGCCGATCCTCTCTCAGATGACATATGATACCTTCTGCGCCGGCTAACTCCGCTATGCCTGCAGCCAAAACGGGGTCCGGCTCATTTATTCCTCTCGCTTCGCGGATTGTTGCAATATGATCAACATTGATTGATAAAAGTGCCATAGTTGTTTCTCCTTATAAGTTATAAACGCCTCAATCCCTCAATTCCTACACAATTCCTTTTCTTTGCGTGCCTTAACTCACTTAAATTATATTAAGGTCAACAGACGTTCCGTCTCTTCTTCCATCTTCCAGGCCTCCTCCGACCTTTCATGGTTATAGCCCAAAAGGTGTAAAAGGCCATGAATTAGGAGTCTATCAATCATTTTGGTAAGGCTCTCACCAGCTTTTATCGCATCCCTCATCGCAGCATCTAATGATATGACAATATCCCCAAGCATTGATGTTTCAGGCTCGTCAGGATTATCGTCTTTAACCGGGAAGGCGAGAACATTTGTGGGACCATTTCTTTTAAGAAAGCGGCTGTTTAGTTCTGCCATATGTTTATCATCTGTAATGAGTATACTCAGCTCAGCATTATGACATTCCAAGTCTTTTAAGATCCTCTTTAACTTCATTTTTATTTTCCCGGGATCCATTTTTTTCATGGGGTGCTGACAGGTTATTTGAATCTCCATTTTCTTTTCTTTTATCTGTTTCTCCTTTGGCTATTGGTACTGGATATTTAATCCTGCTGTGGAAGATTCCACTTAATGTTTTAGAAAAGGTTTTGGCTATTTGATTTAAATCTTTTAATGTTAACTCACATTCATCCAGCTGTCCATCTGAGAAGATATTATTTATGATTTTTTGAACCATTCCTTGAATCCTTGCAGGAGTGGGATTAACCAAAGTTCTGGAGGCCGCCTCCACCGCATCTGCTACCAAAACCAACCCAGCCTCTTTAGTCTGAGGCTTCGGGCCAGGATATCTAAAATCTTCTTCTTTAACAGGCGAGGATCTACTCCCCCTTTTTTTACTTTGTTCCCTGGCCTTTTGATAAAAATAGGAGATTAGACTTGTGCCATGGTGTTGCTGAATAATATCTATTATTTCCTTTCCAAGCCTATGTTGTTTTGCAAGCTCTACACCATCTTTCACGTGAGAGATCAATATAAGGCTGCTCATAGAAGGTGCAAGTTTCTCATGCCTGTTGTCGCCTTTCACTTGATTTTCAATAAAATAGAGTGGTTTATTTATCTTTCCAATGTCGTGATAATATGCACTTACTTTTGCCAAAAGAGGGTTGGTATGGATGCTTTCAGCTGTTGCCTCGACCATGTTACTAACCATGACGCTATGATGATAAGTGCCAGGGGCCTTGACCATTAAGTCTTTAAGGATGGGTTGATCCAGGCTGGACAACTCCAGCAGCTTGATATCTGTAGTAAAACCAAAAATCATCTCTAATAATGGTAGAAAACCGGTTGCTATAACTCCAGCTAAGACACCACCCAGAAAACCAGATACAACAGAAGCGCCACCGAAGAGAGAGTAAGGATTTCCGTATAGAGACTGGACCGATAAAGACATAACAATATTTAAAAGACCAACCTTCATTCCTGTTTTTATCAACACCAATCTTTCTCTACAATTTCTTACTCCATAGGCCGCTAAAAGAGATCCTATGAGGAAATAAATAAAGAATTCTATTCTGCCTTCGACAGCAATGGAGGCGAGAATGGAGAGAATCAATGAAAAGGCAATTGCCACCTCCAATCCTTGAAAGATAGAGATTAATATAGCTCCCAGAGTAATTGGCACGGCAAAGAGGAGAACCTGGGGAGTAACAAAAGGGAAACCCCTCGCTACCTCTTCAGCCACTGTATTATACAAGACCACAAGTAAAAACATGAACAGAAGGGTAACGCTAATGAAGATGAGACTTTTTGAATCTCCTTTGAACATGTTTGACCTCTTAAGAAGCACGATGTAACTTAGGGCCAACAATATGCCAATCATTAGGTACATACTAAGGGCCATGCTTAGTGTTGGAGCGGCTTTTTTTAGTGTTGCTTCAGCCTCTAATTTCCAGAGATGAGTTGGATTTATTTTTTCTCCTTCTCTCACAATCATCTCACCCTTTTTAACCTGGAAATAGATAGGTTTTACTGATCTTTTTGCCTCCTCTTTTCTTAACTCCGTTTCCCTTTTGTTAAATGTTATATTTGGATTTATTATCAATTTGCCAAGATGCTTTGTTGTTGCAACAATATCTCTTCCATTTTTATTTTTCATGAGCTTATCAATTGCCTGATTGAAATATTGCAGAGCGCTTTCGAGATTATAAAAACGATCAAAATCATCTATTTTGAATTCTTGTTGAGTGTCTATATCACGAAGGATTATCCCTTTTCCTTTCTGGGTCATCAAAACTTTCTTGTTGCCTACAACGCCCTTTTCTAATATCTGGTTTATTGTGATGGATGCGCTATTATCTATATGGGAAGAAAAGTTGTCCTTGACAAGCCGGTCAAAGAGAACAGAATCTTCAGTGATTTCTAAAAGATCAAAGAATTTGTCTCTCAATTCTTTAAGTTTTTCTGAGCGTAGAGCTGGCTCCAACTCAATTGATGAAATCTGTTCTAGCTCTTTCCTGGCATAGCTGAAGGATTCTTTAATCCTCTGGTTAATATTGGCGCCTGATCTGTCAAAGTCATAGACAAAAAGAGCTGATTTTACTGCCTCATATCGCCTCTGTTTTGTCAATTCCTTATCTTCAACAAGAAAATCATGAGATGCCTTGATATCCTTATTTGCCACATCACCTATAGAGTAATTTTCTGTTGGTATTACGAGCAAGTTTGGATAAAGGAGAAGAGAAATAATAGCGCTTAAGATAATGAGATATATCCATATTTGAATTTTGGAGCTAACCACCCTAAGTGATGTTACAAATCTTTTCAGGGGTGAGGTGATTTCTTTTTCCAACTTTTTGCCATTTTTATTTTTAATTGGGACGACCTTTTTCTTCTTCTCTGCCATGATATTTGGATTAAAGTGCCTAAAGCCCGCCCGCCTCATCCCGCAAAGCGGAACGGGCAGACCTGAGGTTAATGAGTATCAGGTATCCAGCTTATCGTAGGCATCTATAATTTCTTGGACTAATGGATGCCTCACAACATCTTCTCTCCCGAAATACACAAATTTTATCTTTTTTATGTCAGCTAAAATATCTCTGGCCTGTATAAGGCCCGAAGCCTTTCCCTCAGGAAGGTCTGTTTGGGTAATATCTCCGGTTATGACTGTCTTCGAGCTAAAACCAAGGCGCGTCAAAAACATCTTCATCTGTTCCGGTGTTACATTCTGAGCTTCATCTAATATAATAAAAGAATCATTAAGTGTCCTTCCTCTCATAAAGGCCAAAGGAGCTACCTCTATTACACTGTTCTGGATAAGACGTGAGGCGCTTTCAAAATCCATCATATCATGGAGGGCATCGTATAGTGGTCTCAGATATGGATTCACCTTTTCATAGAGATCTCCTGGCAAAAAACCCAATTTTTCACCTGCTTCTACAGCTGGTCTTGCTAAGACTATCCTATTTACCTCTTTTTTCATCAAAGATGATATGGCCATTGCCATAGCAAGATATGTTTTCCCTGTGCCAGCTGGCCCTATACCAAATACAATATCGTATTTTCTTATACCATCAATATAAATTTTTTGATTGAGACTTTTGGGTGTTATTGTCTTTTTTTTTGATGGGATATATATCCTGTCTAAAAAAATTGGTTTAAGCTCTGCTTTATGGTTATCATTTAAGATTCTAACCGAATAATCAACATCTCTCTCGTAGATAGGGTATCCTTCTTTAAGCAATCCATAGAGCTGGGTTAATAAATTTTCAGCCGTTTCTAATTCAGGGATGTCACCTTGTACAATGATGTCGTTTCCTCTAATATTAAGTATTATATTGAGCCTTTTTTCTATCAACCGTAGATTGCTGTTTCTTTCTCCATAAAGACTTCTCGCTAATTCGTTATTATCGAATGTCACTTTTTTGGTTTTGATAACCCCCTTTTTGTTTAATAATTCGGTCAAGGTATATATTTCTTTATTAAAGGTTGATTGAGTGATCGAATCGTCGAATGGTTGAGTTGTTCGGTTTTTACCACTTGACCACTTAACTACTCAACGACTCAACATTTTAATAAGCTGCTTTAATTATCATACGATAATATTTCTATGCAAGAAAAAGAATATAAGGGTTAGCCCTTTTTTATCTTGACATACGATTGATCTGGTCTTAAATCCACATTGATATACGATTTTTCTGAATCTAATAAAAAAATGAGGACTGATTGGTACATTCCTTTTGGAATCAGCATTTGCCATAGGACGCGAGG
>Ga0116200_10000099_pt1 | contig 20830 bp, 31 predicted proteins | sample Mar14436cmmetaG_FD_94478 | JGI IMG/M metagenome (GOLD analysis project Ga0116200, IMG submission 94478) | Marine hydrothermal vent microbial communities from Guaymas Basin, Gulf of California to study Microbial Dark Matter (Phase II) - Marker... ... | reverse complement strand
GGGCTTGGGCTCGGTGATTATCCGATGACTATGACCGGAACAAAATACTACAACATAAACGGAAGGAGACTAACACTAACAGCCAAACTCATAACTGCTCCGAAAGTCATAAACGAAATTGAGTTATAACCAAAACATTTATAAACACCATCTACAATCCCCACTCACGAAGGTAGGCTCACCTTCTGGCAAAAGGTGGGGGCTTTGCCCTCACCCCACAAAAAGCGTCATTCCTCCTAACGGGGTGGTTCGCCACCCCATCTGTTTTCCACCGAAAGTTTTATAAGTCAATACATCTATACCCGTCTAACATTTGCTAACAAATGTAAGAAGGTGATAAGATGATGAAAAATCCGAAAATACCACAGATTGTGGATTATGAAAAAGTAGAGCCGGACACACCAAAAGGAACGAAGGACATGGAGTTGAGATGGCTTGTAGCCAGACACCCAAAGTCACACATAGAATCACCGCATTTTCAGTTCAGGGTGTTTGACATAAAACCAAACGGAAACACATCTCATCACATTCACGCATGGGAGCATGTGTTTTTCGTAGTGGAAGGAGATGGAGTTCTAAAAACAGGGATAGGAGAATACCCATTCAGGAAAAACCAGTTTGCTTTCGTTCCACCATATCTTGACCATCAGTTCCTTGCCGGAAAAAACGGTCTGAAGATGATATGTGTCATACCAAACCCTGACCCGAAATACAAACTCATACCACTTACAGAAGATGATTGGGGAATACTGTTCAAACTGAAAAAGGCGATACTCAGAGATGATGCAAAGGAAGTAGGGAGGATAGTAAATGCTCTCTATGACCTCGAACCAGACATGAGAATCTACCATGCAATGCTTGTCGATGGCATGAAGAAGACCGCATATAATAACATCCTAACCTTCCTGAACGAAGTGTTACCAGATATGGAAGAACCAAATCTCGATGACAAAGAGTGGTGATATATGACTCTCTATGCCTATGAGATAACGAAGGTCTATGCTCCCGCAAAGAACAACCCTAAAAACATAAAGGAAGGACATATCATATTTGAAGATACCTTCAGAGGAAACTACATAACACTCACCTACTACGATAAAAAAGCCAAATCATTCAAAAGATATTACAAAGCGAAGTTCCTTTTCAAGGTGGAAAACGACATCTGGACAGAGGAAGGGAAAAAGGAGTTCCAGCAAAAACTGAAGACAGATGGAGTGATAGAATGAAATGGGGACTCGCAATATCGGAAGGCATACTTGTCGCATTCATCGTGATTTATGTTGCCATATACACTTTAAACTATGAATGGATTGCACTCTTCATACTCATATATACAGTCTCTCTCGCAATCTATCTTTTCCACATACGAGAATACCTATCTGATTTAGAAACGCTCTCAAAGGGAGCGAGAAGACTGAAAACATGGCTATTAGAGAATGTTGAAATCACGGAGGTCAAAAATGAAAGTGATTCGGAAAGAGTTGGTGTATGATGGAAAAAAAGTTTCATTTACAGAACCTCTTGAATTTAGCATAGAGTGGGAAGAGGAGTGTTATGCAACCAGATTTCTGAAGAGAAAGATAGGATGCTGGATAATGGAATTTGAGGACAAAGAAAATGACATATATGTATGGTCTGACGGAAAAACAAAGGAAAAGGCAGAGGAAGATATGGCATGGGCATTCGTCATACTATATGAAGAATATGCCCTTGAACGAGATGAAATGCTCTCAAAGGGAGCGAGAAGACTGAAAACATGGCTACTGGCAAATGTTGAAATCACGGAGGTAAAAAATGGATAGAGAAACTACCATTTGTTCGTTGTGCAGAATCATAATATTCACAGCGATGTTCATAACATACTTATTTCTCGCAAACTTAGTGATAGATGCAGACTACATAATGGGAATGCTGATATACGCATCCTTGCCATTGATTCTAATATGGGAATTTGAAAGCATAATAACATTCTGTTTCGGACAGAGAGATGATTTCTTTGAAAAAATGATGGAGGAAAAAAGATGAGATGGTATAAAGTCAGAGCATTACGCTCTTTCATTCTGACGGGTCAGGCATCCATCGTAAAAGGAGAGGAATTTGATGTGGATGAAGAGGCGAAGAAGCAGTTGGTAGATGAACTCGGATGGTGTGAAGTGATAAGGGATAAAAGCCATGATATATAATAACGCACTTGAGATTGTAGGTAATACGCCACTGGTCAGGATAAACAAACTGAATCCTAACCCAAAGGTGGAGATACTTGCCAAACTTGAAAAATACAACCCATCCGGCTCGGTAAAAGACCGTATAGCAATAGCAATGATTGAGGATGCGGAAAATAGAGGAATCCTAACGAAAGACAAAATAATCATAGAAGCCACAAGTGGAAACACTGGAATAGGACTCGCTATGGCGTGTGCAATCAAAGGATATGGATTAACACTAATAATGCCTTCATGTGTCAGTAAAGAACGGAAAGACATCATGTTAGCATATGGCGCACAGGTCATACTTACGGATGCACAGGAAGGAATAGATGGGTCTATACGCTATCTACAGTATATGATTGAAAAAGACCCAAGCAAGTATATTCATCTCAATCAGTATGCGAACCATGTAAACTGGATAACGCACTATTACACAACGGCAGAAGAGATATTGAAGGATACTAATGCTATGCTGAATATGTTCATCGCAGGAATGGGGACAACAGGAACTATATGTGGCGTAGCAAAAAGATTGAAAGAGGTAAGAAAGAACATTCACATAGTTGGAGTTGAACCAAAAAAAGACGCTTCCATTTGGGGATTAAAGAACCTCGAAATACAGACGAAACCTCCAATATACAACCCAAGAGTCATAGATGAGATTGCCTATGTGGGAGAAAATGAATCATACGGAACAGCCCGTCTTCTCGCAACTGAAGAGGGCATATTTGTGGGAATGTCAAGTGGAGCATCTATGTATGTCGCAATACAAAAAGCAAAGGAAATGAAAACAGGAAGAATAGTAGTATTACTTCCAGATGGAGGAGAGAAATACCTATCAACCGGACTATTCACTTCAGCATGTTCAAGCGACCCATAACGGAAAAGTTTAAAAACCAATCATCTATATACGGACATAGGTGTTCAGATGTCATACGAAGACTTCAAAAGACTGGCTAAACTTCTCGGAACAAAGGTTGAAGATATAGAAAGGTCATATCAGGAGGAATAACAATGCTGGAAGAAGAACTGGAAGAACTCATACCCACATGGGATGGTCTGACCGAAGGAAAACACAGAATCCAACTGACAAGGAGCAGACTGAACAACAGAAAGGTAGAAGAGGCATGGTTTCAGATATACAAAGCCGGAACACTGTCAATACCCGTAGCAAGAGTCGGAATAGTCCATGATTACACATACGGATATTGCATGATAGCAGAGTATGACAAAATCGGAGACAAAAAACCGCCATCAAACATAAACACAAGATATATGGAGAACAGAGATAGCACCCAACTGGATAATGAAAGATGTTATCCGACATTTGAAATAGCACTTATGGATATGCTCTCATTCTTTGGTTTCAGAAAGACAGCACAGGAACTTCTAAAAATACCTAAAAGAGTAGGGGATTGGCAACTCATAGACAATACGGAATACTACATACGATGGATGGATAAGGGAACTCATTTTAACGAATACCTCATAGTGGAATTTCAAGACGCATACGGATATTGGTCAGTTTTAAGGGGATACGAAGGGATGGCTTTTGATATATTTGGAGACTACGAAACTAAAGAATGTGCAGTCGCCAATGCTATTAGAATAATGTCCACACAATAACGATGTGCGTCTGTTCTTCCTTCCCAGTTGGGTGGTTCGCCACCCAACACCACTTTTATTGAACCCATCACCGAAAGTTTTATAAGTCAATACATCTATACCCGTCTAACATTTGCTAACAAAAGTAAGAAGGTGATAAGATGATAAAAACGAAAGTGATGGCGACTATATTCATCGCTCTGATTCTCGCAAGTCTCGGACAGGGGATAGTGAAGGCACAGATTCCAGAAGTGGAACTCTCGGAGACGACCATAAGTCCGAATGACACCGTATATGTCTATGGAAGCGGATTTGACCCTAACACAACGGTCAGAATAGACATATATCTACCATCTGGAACGACACTGGAAGGCGTGGCGTATAATGAAACAGACGAAAACGGAACATTCAACGCATCCTTTATAGCACCCGATTCTCCGGCAGGTTCGGGATATGTGAAAGTCGTATCTGGAAATCTCACAATATCCAAGTATGTTTTCTTTGAGGGTTCTGTAGAATACAGAATAGATGTGGAGATACCCGATGAGATTTATGCAAACGAATATACCAACATAACCGTAGAAGCACCGTTTATGAATGGAAACAAGATAGTAGACATAACACTCATCCAGCCAGATAGTAGCATCCTCACGCTCTATTATGTTCTCCATGAAGGATACGCAAATATGCCAATCAAATTCAAGTGGGAGGGGACATATCACCTATTCCTTCAGATAGAGGACACACCGTATAACTACACAGATGACCTATATGTTCATAGAAGCACGGACAACGGAGATGATGATGGAGATGACGATAACGACATACCCACTCCACCTACTGAAACGGTAAAGTGGATGATAAGCAATAGCCTGAATAACTACAGAGTATCCATAATGATAGGGAACGAGACCATGATGTCCGGTGAGATATACCTATACACTCCGATTGGAGATAGTCAGACACTTCAAATAGAGCATGGCGTAGCCACATTCATAGCGGACAGCATAGGAACATACTCAATACAGTTTATCAAGGACAAAAAACTCTATGAGCGTAGCGTAATATTCAATCCGAATCTGGACTTAAAAACCGATGTTGATGAAACGGGACTCATAACGATACTATTTACTGCAGACGGACAGCCATTGTCCGCAAATGCAAAGATTTACGAGAACGGAATCAAAAAAGCATCCGTATCTCTGGAAAACGGAGTCGGGACATACAGCCTTCCAGAATCAGGTTCATACACAATCAAAGTATTCATGTATAATAAAAGTGCAATCAGCACAATATCATATCAGGAAGAGCCTGTGATAGATAACATATATCTTGACTACAGCGATGGAACACTGTGGATAATGGGAACAGTATTGGGAAAATACTCCGACAATCCAATTGAAGATAGAACTGTGAGTTTGGAGATAACTGGAATAGGAACAGTATATGCACACACAGACGGAATGGGAAAATTCATGGAATCTGTGCCAATACCTGTAGAAAAGCAGGGTCAAACAATATATGTGTCAGCAACAATAGGAGACTACCAAAAAACATTATCCATAAAAACAGACAAAGATTTCATTCATGCATACGGTCTCTGGATACTCCTACTTGCACTAATAATCACAGGGATAGCATGGAAGAAAGGGTATCTGGATTTCCTAAAAAAACCACCGCAGGGAAGAACGAAGAAAGCAGTCACGGGAAGAAGATTCAAACTCGGAGGATGATAAGATGGCGAACAACATTCAGTTAGACCCTGAAAAGAGGTCTATTCTCTACATCAAGGAATCCCTCGCAATGCTCACAAAAGCCTCAAAAAAGAAGTTTGAGAACATAGAGGAAGAACTGCTCTCAATAGAGGCACTGATAAATCAGATGAAAGAGGAAATTCCTGATGGTCTGAAAGAGACGGTTGAGAAACTGGAAGATAAAGTCACGAACATTCAGAGAGATATAAAGGACATGCAGAACACACGAAAGAGAGAGGTAAAGATATACATGGAAAGGTTTGAGAAGATAGATAACCAACTGGAGCATCAGAAAGAAGCAATAGGAAAGATAATGTCAGCACTATCAGACAATAATCCAAAGGTCGTTACCAAAATAATAGAAGGAGGAGAAAAAGATGACTGATACGGATGGATTCAATGATGTGGAAAGCGCAATAAACAAAATATCGCCCGAAGAAGAAGTGGATTTTGACCACATCATAGAAACACTCAATGAAGCCGAGAATGAGATAGTCTATAATGCCACAATGAACCACAGACCATCATATGCGGAGCCATCAATCTGGCGAAGAGGAGCATTAGTCGTGTCAGTGGAGGGTGAGACGGTTCAGGTAGGTGGCCAAACAGTCATGGGTATAGGACTTCTTGGATATCTCGTTACAATAGAAAATACATCATTCCCAAATACACTACGCATCAGATTCTCTACACTTACTGAAAAAAACGAATCGATACTGACAAGTGAACATGGAAACATAGAGAGGGTCATAGAATCCCCGCTTTCCATTTCAGGAACAGATGCCATAAATCCATACGGATTCATAGTCGATAGAAAAAATGGTTTGAGGATACTGGAAGATGGAGACCTAATTCTCGTTTCCCGAACAGGCATTTTCGCAGGTATGAATGGTTGGGAACTCGCCAGAAAGATGGAAGAAAAGTGGAGAGATGCAGAATACAAAGCAGATGAAATACAGGAGGCATATGAGAGAATAGTGGCCGAGTTTGACAGAAAAGAGAGAGAAGTAACTGAACTCAAACTTGAGATAGCAGACCTTCAGGAAAAGGAAATAGAATGGCAGAACCGGATAGTAAAGGCAGAAGCAATAATGGAGGATTTAAAGAGAATACTGCTGTCATATAAAAACAAGATACCCACGCTTGCAGAAGAGAATGAAACTCTGATGAACGAAAATTACAGGCTCATATCTGATGTTATAGGAACAATAAAAAAACTGGAGGCAACAGTATTGAAGATGGAAAGCATACATCTCGCATATACAATGGAATCAAGCATACCTGAAGAACTCATGGAAACTACAAAAGAACTGGAAAGGGATAGGCTGGAAGATATAGGTTTGATAAAGGAGCGTGAATCAGATGAAGAGCGTATTGAAGGCAGTTCGGAAGATAAACATGAACCTGAAGGATTTGGAGGATATTCTTCTGGAGGGCAGGCCAGCGAAGGAGAAAATAAAGAAGGTCAAGGAATCGGTGGAAGCTTTATACCTGCTGAAAAGAAGGATGGAAAAATCATCAACGCATTCAAAAAAATCGCAGGAAAGGGAAAGAAAGAGGAACTTGGAGAAGATACTGAATAGGCTCTCAAAGAGGATAACAGTGATTGATATGTGGTATGATGTGGATTTGCCCTCAAAAAACAGGTTCGGATATGATATAGGAAACTTCTCAAGCAAAAGACTGGAAGTCATAGGAGAACAGATAGACGGAATGAGGTCAGACCTGAAAGAACTACTCTCCTGTGTGGGTATATCCACAGAATATATATCAACCGGAGAGATGATATGAATAGCGAGTTTCAAAACATAAAGAACGAAACTGAAAAGCTTCAGAAATCCGTGAATATATTCATATCGGGATACCGCATGAAAAAAGACAAACCGATATCCGAATATGAAGGTGACGAAGAGGATTTCTACGATGACAGATTGAAAATCATAGCATCTTTCAACACGCTGGAAATGATGGTAAGAGAGACTTTCGGTTTCTACCCGTCCAGCCTTTCAGACCTTATGAAACTCCGTGATGAACTCAAAAAACTAAAGCCTAAAACAGAAAAGGACAAGATATATGAGTTCAGAGAGCATTCATTCTCATTCTTTGACCGGACAATCAAAGCCTTGAATACCAAAGAACCTATGAATGTGCTGGTGAAGGAGACAACCTATTCAGATGTCAAAAAGACCTTCATGTCTTCAATGAACAAGCTATCAAAAGAGGCAAGTGTCATGTCTGCCCTCACTTATCTATGTGCGACCCAAAAGTATGTATCTGCGAAAGAACTGTCATCTGTTCTGGATATGAACATAAAAACAGCAACAAAGGTCATAAACACAATAAGCCACAACCTGTGGCAATTCATAGAGTTTCAGAGCATAGGAAAAGAGACACACATACGAGCAAAAAATATACTCATTCAACTTTTCAAGGAGGTAGGTCAGAATGCCGTATAGAGGAAATCCGAAAGCCATAAAAATACCGGAAGATGTCTATTATAGGTTCATGGCCGTAAAGGGAAAGACATCAAATAGAAAAGCTCTTGAGTCGATGATAAGTCTTGTAGAGATGGTCGGAAAGATGCTCAATACAAAGAGAATAGATGCAGTTACAGTTGAAAAAGCCTTCAAAAAACTCGCAGAAGAGGAGGGATTGATATAGACGACATACAGATTGCACTGACCATACTGATAATCATATTTCTGATATACTTCTTCCTTTTAGAACCCATACGGGAGAAGTTAAAAAAAGACCAAAAGGATGAGATAAGAGAGGGAATAATCATAAGATGGAAAGATTCGGATGGAATCAGAAACTTCGTAAAGAACGATAGAAACATGATAGCAGGGTGGGGGAAGGTAAAAGTATATCCTGACGGAGACACCGAATATCTTCCCGATTCTAACAGAGGACGGCTATATCGTGGAGAATGGAACTGGAATTTCAACCCGTATCTGGAATCATCATGGAGAAAACTCGATAAGCTAAAAGCAGAAGGATATGCCATCTACTGGGCGGATGGAACAGACAAATTCAGCAGTCCAAAGACATTCAAGATACTTGTGGAGGGAGAAGAATGATAGATTTCAATTGGAGTATGAGAACAAAAATGGAGGAAGCAGTGGATGAGATAGTTGAAGGTGCAAATGAGAACGGAGAAACGATAGTATTCACGATAACAATCGCAAAGACCGAAGAAGGAAAAATCTATCTAATACCACATGCTGAACATACGGTATCAAACGAAGATTTGTTATTGACGACAAACCGCCACAGCAAGCCCATGACTTCAGTCGTGGGAAGAATGTGGCTCAAACTTCAACACTTTCTCAATAACAACTATAAGCATAAATGTCCCTCGTGTCAATCGCTCTACAAACCACGACTACAACAAAAGAACGAAATTCCATGCAAACGATGTTGGAATATATGAACGACAGATACCGAAACTCTTAAATACCCACACATCTATGTAGTTTCATGGCAACGGAACGCTGGAAACACTCTAACACTGTCGTATACAACATCGGCTATCATCTAATCTGGACACCGAAGTTTAGGAGAGCCGTTCTAACTGACGGCATAGATGAACGGTTAAAAGAATTGCTTAATGAAAAAGCAAAAGAAATCAGTGTCTCTATCGAGAAAATGGAAGTAATGCCAGACCATGTTCATCTATTCGTAAAAACACCACCAACAGCATCTCCGCACTGGGTCGTTCAACAATTCAAAGGATATACTTCAAGAATACTTCGTGAAGAGTTTCCACAACTAAAATCAAGATTGCCTACACTCTGGACAAGAAGTTATTATGTCGAAAGCGTTGGTCATATATCGGAAAAAACAGTCAAAAAATACATCGAAGAGCAGAAGGGTAAGTGATGAATAGAACACTAAAACTCAAACTACAACCAAAGCAGGTAAAAACGCAGAAAATCAGACAATCATTAGGCAATGTCAGATTCGTCTGGAACAAACTACTCGACATAGAAAAACAACACTACAAAGAAACAGGAAAGTTCATCTTCTACTACGCTCTATGCAAGGAAATCACAAAACTACGCAACACATATCCCTTCCTAAAAGAAACATCAGTAAAATCCCAACAACAAATAGCCAGAAAACTATCAATAACCCTCAACGCTTTCATCAAACAGAAGAACACAGGCTATGGTTTCCCACACTACATGTCAAGGAACAGAAGAGACGGAATACTCATATTCCCAGAAGGCTTCAAAATCAAAGACAACGCAATCTTCATACCAAAAGTCGGTTGGATACAGTTCAAAGACAAGATAACGAAAAAACCACTCTGGCAGACTATCAAACAAACAGCAACATCCGTATCCATAATCCAAGAACCAGACGGATACTACGCCATCATAACCTACGAAAGAGAACCACAACCACTACAACAGACCGACAGAACCGTTGGAATCGATGTCGGTATCAAAACAACGCTTTCAACATCAGATGGAACGGAATACGCATTGCCTACACAGGAAATGAGAAACATCATAGCAGAGATAGAACATCTCCAATCCATCGAAGCAACAAAGAAGGAAATCAATGAGAAGAGAGGAATCAAATACTCCAGACGAATCAAACGAATCCGAACCAAGAGGCTCAAACTCTACCAGAAACTCGACAATATCAAAAGAGATTTCTACCACAAAACAATCAATGATATTGTCAAGAGCCACGACAATATCGTGGTAGAGGATTTGGATTTGAAAGAACTCAAGGAGCATGAATCCGACAACGAACACAGAGACAGAAAGATACACAAAGACATATCCATGATAGCACTCGGCGAGTTCTTCCGTATTCTCGAATACAAAGCGAACCAGCACGGAAGAACGATAATCCGAGTAGACCCGCATCATACATCAAAACGATGTTCCAGATGCGGATACATCAACCACAATCTCCAATTACACCACAGAACCTACAAATGTCCTAACTGCGGATACAAAGCAGACAGAGACTATAACGCTTCTCTCAACATCCTACAGAAGGGTTTAGAGGTTCTCCAAAAACCTCTCTCGGCAGGGCATGTCGAGTATATGCGTGAAATGGCTTCGGGAGGCTCAACATGAGCGTCCCAGAGAGCCTATACGCAGAACCCCACGCACTTCAGTCGTGGGAGTATGTCAGATTCTCCGCTTTTATTTCGTTCCTACACAACGAAATGAGATTTCAGAGTGAAGAGCTTATGGAAATAATAAAAGAAAGCGGTATATTGAAGCTGGAGGAAGTCAGATGAGAAGACCGGAAATAAAGCACCCAGTAGAAGGAAAACTGATGATATATACAATCCATTGTCCGAAATGCTCCGCATCAAAACAAACGGAAAGAGCGATGAGAATGTGGGACTACTATCATCCAGAAGCACCGATGAACTTTCTCGGAAGGGAAAGGCTTGGAGTGGAGGAAATAATGGAAAATTACCTATACCTTGAAGAAAAAGGAATGAAAATAAAATCTTTGCCAACATTCTTCATATCATGGTCAAAGAGGCCGAGACTGGTATTCTGGTGGACGACAGGAGGAATAGACAGTAGGAACCCATCACAAGTCAATGACTTCTACGGAGAAATAGAGAAAGCGTGCGAGAAAGTAAGAAAGGTGATAAATGATGGAATCCGGAAAGGTTTATTTTAAGATAGAAAAAGGCGATACTTTCACGATAGACGACTTCAGGAAGTGTCTTGGAGATGCCTATTCAGACAACGAAAAGAGAATAGTTTTCGGCATAGCTGTAAGGACATGGAAAGAAAAAGGGTATATAGAGGAAGTGGGACGACAAAAAAGTTCAAATGAGAAAGGATTTGGAAGACCAAAAACAGTATATATGGCACTCGCAAAGATTGTGTTTCAGATAGGAGTGGAAAAGCTATAAATACTATGAAAATGTAGGTGTAAGCATGTCGGGGATGTTCAGTTCAAAGGAAAAAGCTCCAAAGAAAAAAGAGAGGAAACTTCGCATCAGGATAGAAGCATATGACGGAAATAAAAAGCTATTTTCAGAGGAATATACCGTAAAAGAAGGCGAGTTTCTAAGAGATAAAAGGAGAAAGCGGAGAAAACCGAAATCTTTATAAACTCCAATTACATAGCGGTTAATAGGTGATATAATGAAAGGCTATGTTGAAAAGACCATAAGGGGAAAAAGGGCCGTCTGTAAGACCGTCACAACCCACACAAGAGATGGAAGGTCATACATGAGAGAGATGTGCTACGAACTCAAGCCGGACGGCACAAAAGGAAAGCTCGTATCCAGTAGGCTCGCAGGTAAGCCAAGATACACTCCAAGCCAACTTCACAAGATTGAAGCCTCAAGGAATCCGAAGTCCAGAAGAAAGGATGAATCAAAGAACGCAAACACAATAATATCTCCTACGGATGTCAGGGTCAATTCATGGGCGGAGAATCCATCCGTCAGGAGAAGGATAGACATAGATGGCATAGACACAATAGGGGTTACTCGCACAGTGAGGAAGACTGCCAGAAAGGAGAGAACACCATCTGGTAAGAAACCAAAAAAAGCAAGTCCAAAGACCACAAAGAAGAGCGGTGATATAGTCTGCACAACATATATAACGAAGGCAGGAAACAAGTTTGAAAGGTGCAGAAACATAAAGACCGGAAAACTGGTCTCGGCAAAGGTACTCTAAAGGTGATGTCATGGACAAAAAGAAAGTGCTGGCAGTTTCAATCATACTCCTCGTCTTCGTCATGGTCATAGGAGCATACTACGGTGTCGTTCCGACAATACAAAAAGATGCAAGTGCGGCAGAGCATACAATGGATGAGAACAAAGCTCTTCTTCAGGGTATACCACAGTCCATAACGATGACAAACAGCACGGACAAAACCTATGACATATCCATAACTGGTGTCAAAGGCTCCACAACCAGAGTAATAATATCAGTTATGGAGACACCTACAAATGTCAGTGCCTATTTCACAACCACATCTTCATCGCAGTGGGAAATAACTAACAATGGAACAATGGCAGAATATGTAGGATATCCACTCTATGCCGGAGACATAACAAGCAATCTGAAACTTCACATAACTGCAACAGGAGAGCCATCGGAAGGAATCATAGAATACATGGCATCTTCAAACGATGTTTTGGTTGTTGAAAACGGAATGGAAACTGTCGTCGCAACATAAACAGAGGATGAATATGACCTCTTCCACACTTGAAGAAGATACCAAAAACATCCAACTTGGGGCGGTCATATTCATAACAAACCTTTTCTTTCTTTTCCTAATTCTTTCGGATAAAACGAAATTAAACCTTGTAATGTTTTATCTTATGATGTTCGATGGGTCAATAATAGCATCATATATTGTATTTAGGGAAGAGACAGCAGATGCTCTCAAACTGACAATACCATCCGCAGGAGACTTCATAAGAGCCTTACTTGTGGGATTTTTACTTGCTCTTTTCCTAATAGGACTTGAAAGAAACGGAGCAGGACAGATAATCTATCAGTCTGTCAATTTTGGTGGTGAATACTCTGCCATTGTCAATAGCATATTATTCGCATTCGTTATTGGAATAGGTGAAGAGACACTGGTTAGAGGATTTCTTTCAGCAATAGCAGAAGAGTTCACAGATGGAACAGATGGAACGCAGAGGGCATTGATACTCTATGTTCTAAACCCAACGATATTCTCTCTCATGCACTTCTTCATGTGGTCTTCAAACTACATAATAGAGATGGGAATGACCATGATTATCTTCATGTTCTTCTACCATTTCATATTTGCAGAGTTCATGCAGGTTCTAAAAGACAAGGCAAACAGTCTATATGCACCTATATCTGCTCATGCTTTCTACGATGGAATCAAAATGATTATGCTTACTCTCGGATAAGTGTTATATACTACTAACCCATTCTCCCGAACAGGTGAGCCGAATGGATTGGAAAAATAAATTTCCGAAAGAAAAGAGATACTACGAAACCGAGAACGGAATCCTATATAAAGGAGATGCGGTTGAAATACTGACACAATTCTCAAATGAGAGTATAGATGCAGTCATCACCGACCCACCTTACGGACTTTCTAAACATACCGAGAAGACCATACGGAAAACGATGTTGAAATGGCTTCAAGGAGAAGAAGATTATGTCCCAAAGAAGAGTGGAAGGAAGTATATCGGGTTATGAAGTATGGTGCGACAATAATGGTTTTTGCTGGAACGAGAACGCAGGATTTGATGACCATGAGTTTGAGACTGGCGGGTTTTGAAATCAAAGATACTCTCATGTGGTTCTATGGGAGTGGCTTTCCGAAAGGTCAGAACATAGGGAAACAAATAGATAAGCAACTTGGATTTGAACGGGAGATAGTTGGTAGAAATCCCAACAGTCGTGAAACTTCTGGAAAAGAAAATACCCTATATGAAAGCGGAACTGTTGGAAAGACTGCACATATTACGAAACCTGCGAGTCCAGAGGCAGAATTATGGGAAGGATACTCAACACATTCCATAAAACCAGCATACGAACCCATAATAATGGCTATGAAACCAAATGATGGGAACTATGTGAGCAATGCTTTGAAATGGGGCGTGGCGGGATTGAACATAAAGGAAACGAGAATACCCACAGACCCAAAAAAAGATGATATGTTAAGAACAGTATCAAGGAAAAAACGCCAGTCGGAAACATGGGAAAAAGGCTCTGGTTTTAAAAATGAAAAGAATTCTCTTACGGGTGTCAGACCAGATGGAAGATACCCCGCAAACATATTATTAGACGAAAAATCCGCAGAAATCCTTGATAAACAAGCACCAAACACCGGAGCATTCGCAAAAGTGAAAAAGGGTCATTCAGGAAAAAGTCGTGGCATATGTGGTGATTGGAAAGAAAGAGGGGATGATGGTGCTACTTTTTATGGGGATAGAGGCGGAGCATCCAGATTCTTCTATGTGGCGAAAACGAGCAAAAAAGAGCGTAATATGGGACTTCCCGATGGAACATCAAACACACACCTAACGGTTAAACCGATGGCTCTAATGGAATACCTCGTAAAATTCGTGAAAATGCCAGACGAAAATCAGGTAATACTTGACCCGTTTCTCGGCTCTGGAACAACTGCTATGGCAGTTATGCGACAGAACAGAAATGTCGTTGGGATTGAGATTTCGGAAGAGTATTGTGAGATAGCAAAACACAGGATAGAAGAAATCCTCAAAAAACAGAACAAAACATTAGACAAATGGATAGAGTAGAAATCTTTATAAACTGCAAGTTAATTTACCTTATCATGCTTCCGAGAGGCAGAACCCACTCCGAGACGGACTACCATATAATCCAAAAACTGGAAAGAAGTGGGCATCAACTATGTGTTTTGCATGGTTCATTTGGGAGCATGGCTATGAAGGAGAACCTATAATCCGGTGGTTGTGATGAACATCCCAAAACAAGAACTAATAGAAATCTCAAAAGAAATCCTCACCGAATACGATGGAAAGATAACATTAAGGCAGTTGTATTACAGGCTCGTAGCCCACCACTACATAGAAAACACCATTAACTCATATAAGAGATTGTCCAGAATACTTGTAGAGGCACGATTAACAGGTCAGATTCCATTTGATGCCTTTGAAGATAGAACCAGAACCGCAGATGGCGGAGACAGACCGTATTTTTTACCGAGAGACTTCTTTGAATATCACAGAGATGAATATGAAGGAGCAGAGGACAGGTTCAGAAACTCACCAGAACACTATGAACTCCCACTTTGGTATGCACAGCCCTACTATGTAGAGATATGGCTTGAGAAACAGGCACTTCAGAATGTCTTTAAGGAAATAACAGAAAAATATGGTCTCACACTCGCAGTATGCAGGGGTTATCCATCCACGACATTCCTATATGAAGCGAAATGGAGAATAATGAGAGAGAGCGATGGAAGAGACATAGTTATCCTTTACTTTGGAGACTATGACCCAACCGGAGAGGACATCCCACGACACATAGAACACTCACTAATCAATGATTTTGATTTGAACATAGAGACCTTCCAGAAAGTCGCTCTAACACTTGCTCAAATAGAATCTCTGAATCTACCACCTGAACCCACAAAGAAGACGGATAGCCGGAGCAGACGGTTTATAGAAACACATGGAGACATGGCAGTAGAACTGGATGCGGTAGAGCCACGAACCCTTATGCAGATGATAGAGGACTCAATACTGACTTTCTTTGATACGGGAGCATACGAACTTCGCAATCGCATTCAGGAAGAGAGTAGAGAAGTCATGCGAGATTGGATAAGAGATTATTTCAATCAACAGAAACCTTTATAAACTCCACCTCCATAACGGATAATAGGTGATATGAATGGGTATGTTTGATGAAAGTAAGACCCAAAAGATAAAAGAGAAGACAAAAGAAGTTGCTAAATCAGTAGGAAAAGAGAGTGCAACCGTGTTCATACAAAACTACAGTTCTCTTCCACCACAGGGAAAACTGGGAGTCCTTTTCGCAGTATTCCTTGTTATACTTATAATCGTTGTTTGGATGATATATGCAATAGGTTCTGCGGTAACAAGTATCGTAGGATTCTTTGGGACTCCATACGGAATAGCGATTCTCATATTGCTCGTAATAGCAGTAGGAATTTACCTTTACCTAAAAATGAGTGGAATAATAGGTGATGAAAAATGGTATGTTTCTGTTCTAATGATAGCTGTCATAATGTTTCTAATAGTTATCTTCATAGGTGTCCTCCCGATGCTCGAAGAAGCATTCATAACTGCGTTCCCCTTTCTTCTAATAGGAGCATTCATATACGGAGCATACCTCTTCATAAAACATCTTCCTGACAGGGAAACAAAGATGATAGCGACAATCATAATAGCGACAATTGTAATACTCATACCAGTTTCACAGATATTCATCGTTCCTGCCGTTTACGGTCATCCAATGAGATATGACGCATACATTGTAAGGGGGGAAGATGGAAAAATCGATACAAAAATCTCCAGTGGAGAGTGGGGAGTATTTATGTCAGCAACCACAACATTAAATACGTTTGGTGCAACCGTATATGAGACTTCAAGAGAGATGTGGTATATGGGAGATTACGAAAAATATTACTATACGATAACGATAACGGATTACTACGGAAAAGTGTTATTTAAAAAAGAGATGGCACAGACCTATCTGACAAAAGGAGATTATGTGCATGATGTCGGTCTCTACTACTTACCTAATGCGAGATACTATGACATACTGATACAGATAACAGTATACGACTCGAATCTCGCACCGATAGCTCACAATTCAGCCGAAATTTCAAACATATATGGAAGGTGATATGATGAAACAAACAAAAGAAAAGAAGGAAAAAGAATCCTTTATGAATGCCATGATAGTCTATGGTTTCATAGCCATAGCACTCATAGGATTTCTCGGATATACCGCAGGAAGCATAGCCATAGGTTCCACGTTCATACTGGGGCCTATGTTGTTCAAAGGTGCAGGAACAGGAAAAGACGGAATGTTCAGCAATTCACCTACAAAGAAGATAAAAGATGTATGGAGAGGAGCGGATAAGAAGAAGAAAGCAGGAATTGTTGTTAGTATTATGGTTCTACTTCCGTTCTTCATACTCGGTGCATTATGGTTAGCCATGATTGGTGCTATGTTCCTCGTCGATTTGCTTTTCATACTGCCGATAGTCATGATAATACTGTGGTTCTGGTTTAGGAATCCGAAACATCAAACATTCAATGGTTCTGCATCTCTCGGACATCCGGCGGTTTTGGGAGTGGCAGTTGTGATGATACTTGTAATTGCCATTGTAGCAGGAATGAACTATATGGACATACACAAATATGATGGTCTGGAAGCAAAAGATGTGGTCAAATCATATACCAGTCCTTCAGAGGCATATCACACAGACACTGATGGAGACGGAACTATAGATGTGAATGATACTGACATTGATGGAGACAATATAACCAATGAACTTGACATTGACCAAAACGGAGATGGCATAGTGGATAACTGGTATCCAATAAATAATCTGAAGAACTTCAATGAAAGCACACAACTTATGATTAACGCTCAGTGGGATAGTATACCAGATGAAAACAAGGCATATATTGACCCGACACCTGCATATAGGGAAGAGGATTTTATAGTGGATAATGGAACTGTAAAAGCCAAAAACTTCACCGTTGTAGTCCATGTATATGACCCATTTGCAGATGAAGTATTCCCACTACAAAGAACGGTAAACTATGTTAATATGAGGTCTATATTTGGACTGCCACAGGACTTAGAGATACCACATGCAACATTAACTAAGAGGACAATAGTGAATATTTCGGTAAACAATACGAATATAAACGAAACACTCAATGCAAGTGCGGCAGGAACAGATTTTGTAACATTCAATCAGATGAGTCTTCCACTCGCAACTACGGAAAAGGGAACACCAATCGAATATATGAATGTCGAACTTATAGCAAAGCCAAAATCAGCAAAATTTAAAAATCCGAATTCTGGAACTGCAACATGGAGAGCGATAACAGATGCAACCGGAACAGCTATTTTAGAAATTCCAACAGGAGATTACACTTTGCGAGTTGAAGGTGCAGGATATCTTCCGTATCAATCTGATTTCAGAGTAACAAATAGAACGAAAGATGTTACAGCATTTCTAACACCATCATACATGAAAGTAGATGTTTACTTTCAAGCTCGTAATTATGGTGATACGAGCCTGCAATATTTCGGAGAGGCAAATGTGAACTTCAATATCGGGGATGGGCCAGACAGCATAACTTTATATACGATAGGAAGCACAGTAGAGGGATTCACAAAGGAAGACTACAACAACACACTCCGTCAGAACTCAATGTATGGCTGGTCCGGCATCCCCAACCTCGTAGTGAATCCCTCCGTAAAGACAAACAAGATGTTTCAGTCAATGTTCAACAGCATGGCGCAGGGTCTTAATGGTATATGGTGGGGTCAGAGAAAAGAGCTATATGCGACATATCAAAACGCAAATTTCCACTTATCAGCAACATTTGAACAAGGAGATGTATCAGGAACAAGACCCGTATATGTAGAAACAATGCTAACACAAGGCTCGGAATACAGCACGAATACATATATACATAACCAGTATGTGGTATGGCCAAAGGGAATGATAGGCGCACAGAATGGTGTGGTGGTAAATTTCAATGTAGAAGGCAATGCGAATTACAAAGTGGATGAATATGAGAAGCATGTAGACTACTATGTGCTTATTGCATTTCCCGATACAAGCGAAAGCCACGACATAAAGAGCATACCAATAGACTATTCATTCAACTACACACTGACAGGAACAAGCTATCAGTTGTTCTATCAAGCATAGGTGGTTGAACATGGATTTAAAGCAGATATACCTAATACACCTAACAATCATCTTCATACTGCTATTGGTTATCTATGGCTCTGCGCAACAGACTCAAGAAGCGGAAGAACAACCTTCCCAAACCTTTTTTTATGCAACACACTCTGTATTCTTAGAACAAAATAGTGTAAAGATAGATGGCGAAAACGGAACGATAATAGAGACTGGAGACCTGACATATCCAACATCAAAAATAGTAGATGTGGTTGAACTAAACGGAACAAAAGCTGTTATATTGTCCCACAGTCTCAACGGAGCCGTTGGGAAAACACAAGTAAAGACAACGGTTTTAAGTCAATCAACTATGCCAGTGGACGAAGGTGGAGATTTCGACGGAGTAAACATAACCTACATCGGGACAGCAAAGGGAACACATGGAACATACCTCATATACAAGGTAGGAAACAAAACGATATCTGTGAATGAACCAACTCTTATAGAAGTGAACGGTCAATCGTTCCTATTGAGTGTGAATCAGAACACATTGACAATAAGCAAAGTAATGTCTGTGGATGACACTCTGAACAACGCACTCATAGTCGAAGGCGTTCTTGGAGTTGTAGTAGTCGGCCTAATAGTATGGTCTCGGAAGTCCAGTCAAAGCCTTTTCTCCTAATTTTTTAGATTTTAGAGTTGCCAGTTTAGAAAGTTTTATAAACTACATATTACATAGCAACTTGGTGTTAGCATGAAAAAAATAACCCTCAGCATGTTAGTAATAGTGGCGGCCACGATATTTATGGTATCTGGAGTGGCAACAGCAACGACAAATGCAATTCTGGTAAATGATAACTTCAACGACAATGATTTTGAATGGGGAACGAGATGGATTTCAAACGATTACAACACATATTCGCATTTTTCATCTGTTATCGATTCTCAAAATACAAGTAACAGATATGTCTCAATAGAATATGGAAATGCCGATAGCAATGCCGCACCCACTATAACATTCATAAGTGGAGTAATGAATGGTTCAACTATGATTCCAAACAGATTTAATACAAACGAAAGCGATGGATATTTCAAAGCAAGTTTTAACATATTGCGCATAGACCAATATTGCGATGAGTTCACATTTTATGCCATCTACGATACTCAATCATTTTTCTACATAACAAAACCATCATTTTCAGATTCAATAACGGTATATTATAAGGATACGAATGGAAATACGGTGTCGAATACATTGAACACGAATCTCGAAATAGGAAAATGGGGAACGATAGAGATAGAAAGAACCGAAAAAAACACGATTGAAGTCACAGTAGATACCGGAACCACGCAGACACATATGGCATATAATGATGTAGCATATGATGATAATGTAGTGTATTGGTTCGCATTCCAAAAAACAACAGACAATGCAGGTGGAAACATATACATAGACAATGCTCTTCTAACTACACAAGTAGAATCCCCACCAGCACCTGAAGAGCCAGCAATACCACAGAATCCTCTTTCAGACATAAGTTCACAGCCGATATATGCAGTAATATTCATAGCTCTCATAGCGATGATTTCAGTGTTTTTCTTCATTAAAAAATGGTTCTCAACGATAATCATAGGAATGCTTTCCTTCATATTGTTTTCCATGTTCATCATGCCATTCTTCGGAGTGGAAGGAACCACAAATATCATAATATCCGGAATCGTAGCCATAAATCTGTCAATACTGAAATATTACACCATAAAAGACGAAATATCGGGAATGTTCTCTCAAAGAGATATAAACACATTGCTCATAACTGGCGGAATACTGATATTGATGATGCTCTTATTCTGGTCATTTTAGCTAACCGAAACCATTATATACCTATATGG
>Ga0116200_10000095_pt1 | contig 21134 bp, 18 predicted proteins | sample Mar14436cmmetaG_FD_94478 | JGI IMG/M metagenome (GOLD analysis project Ga0116200, IMG submission 94478) | Marine hydrothermal vent microbial communities from Guaymas Basin, Gulf of California to study Microbial Dark Matter (Phase II) - Marker... ... | reverse complement strand
GAAGATGTCTACATGCGCAGGAGAGTTCATTCTGCTTTGGGGTATCTCACTCCTGCTGAGTTTGAGGAGAAGGTGTTGCATTTATGAGCCGAATTTTTGTCCAAAATATGGGGTGCACTTCAAGCCAAATGGGCAGGGGCGTTTAAGGGGAAGTAGAGGACATCCAATTTTGTCGGCAGTCTGGAGGTTCAAATAGTCCGATGTCCGAAGTCCAACCTCTAAGGTCTAAAGATGAAAGACTTCGGACCTTGGACTTTGGACCTCGGACTTCAGAAAGAAGACTTCGGACCTTGGACCTCGGACTTTGGACATACTGACCTTGGACTTCGGACATCCCATGAAAAAAGCCCTCATCACAGGAATCACCGGCCAGGACGGTTCATACCTTGCGGAGCTATTACTTTCCAAAGGGTACGAGGTGCACGGACTCATACGCCGAGCTTCTACTTTTAACACCTCCCGGATAGACCACATTTACCAAGATCCCCATGAACCGAATGCTCGGCTTTTCCTACACTACGGTGACCTTTCCAACTCCGAGCAATTGACGAACATCATCTACAACATTCAGCCGGACGAGGTCTACCATCTCGGTGCGCAAAGTCATGTGAGGGTCAGTTTCGATATGCCTGAGTATACTGGGGATATCACAGGTCTCGGTACAGCTCGCATTCTGGAGGCAATCCGTAGAAGTGGCAACAAAGTTCGCTTCTATCAGGCTTCCAGTTCGGAGATGTTCGGAGATGCTCCTCCTCCTCAGAACGAGAACACGCCGTTTCGCCCCCGCAGTCCCTACGCTGCCGCCAAGGTATACGCTTACTGGATGACTCGCATCTACCGTGAGGGTTACGGTCTTTTCGCCTGCAATGGTATCCTGTTTAACCATGAAGGACCCCGAAGGGGTGAGACCTTCGTCACCCGCAAGATCACCCGAGGGATTGCTCATATTTTGGCTGGAAAGCAGGAGAAGCTATATTTAGGGAACCTGGAGGCCAGGCGTGACTGGGGCTATGCTCCGGAATATGTAGAAGCTATGTATCTGATGCTCCAACAGGATGAGCCCGACGACTATGTCATCGGCACAGGGGAATCCCATTCAGTGCAGGAGTTTGTGGAGGAAGCTTTTTCTTATGTTGATCTGGACTGGGAGGAATATGTGGAGATAGATCCAAGGTACTTCCGTCCCTTAGAGGTGGAGAATCTTGTAGCTGATGCCAGCAAAGCCCGTAAGAAGTTGGGATGGGAGCCGAAGATCAAATTTAGAGAACTTGTGCGGATTATGGTAGATGCGGACATGGAGGCTTTAGGACTGAAGTCCCCAGGAGAAGGAAAGAGGATCTTAAAAGAAAAGTTCGGAGAATGGCACCAATGGGATAATGCGATCTCGCAGGTACTGAACCAAAGACCTCAGACCGTGGAATAACTAGGGAGACCTATGGGCTTTTGGGATGCAAAAAGAGTAGTAGTCACAGGAGGGGCAGGCTTCTTGGGGTCTTTCGTGGTCGAGAAACTCCAAGAGCGAGGATGTCCGTATATTTTCGTCCCAAGGAGTCGGGATTACGACCTACGTGACCTTGGTGCTATCCGACGGATGCTTAAGGATGCTAAGCCGGACATAGTGATCCATTTAGCGGCACGGGTAGGAGGCATAGGTGCCAATCGGACACATCCTGCGGAGTTTTTCTACGATAACCTGATAATGGGAGTACAGTTGTTCCACGAATCCTGGCGTTTCGGTGTAGAGAAGTTCGTTGCTATCGGTACAGTATGTGCCTATCCCAAACACACTCCGGTACCTTTTAAAGAAGAGGACCTTTGGAACGGTTATCCTGAAGAAACTAATGCTCCTTACGGGCTTGCCAAGAAGATGTTGCTTGTACAATCGCAGGCATATCGGCAGCAATATGGGGTCAATTCCATCTTCCTGCTGCCGGTGAACCTGTATGGGCCCAGAGATAACTTTGATTTGGAGACTTCTCACGTTATCCCTGCTTTAATCCGCAAGTGCATTGAGGCTAAGGAGCGAGGGGATGACCATATCGTGGTCTGGGGGACGGGAAAGCCGACCAGGGAGTTTCTCTATGTTGAGGATGCAGCCGAAGGAATCCTCTTGGCAACGGAAAGATACAATGAGAGCGAACCTGTAAACTTAGGCAGTGGGATAGAAATCAGTATCAAAGATTTGGTGCATCTCATTGCACGGTTGACGGGGTTTAAGGGGAAGATAGTGTGGGACACCAGCAAGCCGGACGGACAACCGAGGCGATGTTTGGATACGAGCAAGGCTGAACGATTGTTTGGGTTCAAGGCAAAGACGCCGTTTGAGGAGGGGTTGAGAAAGACGATTGAGTGGTATAAAAAAATAAAAATTAAGGAGCAAAATTAACTATGGAGATTTTAATAACCAGAAATGTTCAAGAGTTTCATGAAGCTACGAAACTATTTAAAGAACATTTAGAGCCCTTAGGGAGAATTATGGATGAAGAGGTGCAAAGAGGAGGGACTCTGGGACGTCTTCGCTTATTCCAAGATTACAGGATTTACTGGAGATGGCCGATTCGCCAATTGGAGTATTCTTTTATTTTAAGAAACTGTCTGCCCCTATTAAAAAAAGGTCTACGTACCTTAGATGTAGGTTGTGGGGTTACACCATTGCCTATCTTCTTTGCTCAGCAAGGGTGTGAAGCTTACGGGATCGATTCTGATTGTGCTATAATACAACTCCTCCAAAGTAATGTAGAAAAGATTTATCATACAAAGGTACATTACTCTTGTCAAAATGCAACTTGTATGAATTTTGAGGATGAAAATTTTGATTTGATTACTTGTGTTTCAGTTCTAGAGCATCTTGAATCTGGAAAAGATACCGAAGCTGTACAGGAGATGTTAAGAGTACTAAAGCCAGGTGGCAGATTACTCTTAACCGTGGATTTTCGCCCGGCTTTTTTACAAAATCGACCTAAGCGGCTTATACGAAAAGTAGTTCGGGGTTTTCAGCTAGTATTATCTTTGCGAATAGCTGAGCTTTATAGTAGGCTTCGTAGTCCAATTATTGGATGTTACACTATAGCTGATATTAATTACCGTCTTATTCAACCTTTTAGGAAATATTATATAAGAAAAGAATTGCAAGACTCAGAAGAAATCTCTCTGCCAATGATACGGCAGTTTTGGAACAATCATTGGTATCCAGGATGTTTATTTAAGAAAAATGAGAAGAATTATGTTTCTGTTGGGTTAATCTATGAGAAGAGGAAATAATACATGAGCTTCGGTACAATAGGTTTGGATTATAAAAAAAGAGAATATCTAATTAATAAGCTTTCTTCCGCGGTTTGTATAGCAAAGAAGAACCGTTTGAATAAGTTTATAGCTAGCCCGTGGAAGATGGCCTATCCAAAGCTTCTTAGTATCATCAATAGAGGTAGAAAGGTTAAAGCTCAAACTTTCTGGGGAGAAGAAATGAATGTTTGGCTTCCTGAGCCAGTCTCTAAGAGCATTTGGCGCCATGGATATTTCGAAGAAGATGTCTGCTTAGCGATGTTATATTACCTTGAGAGAGGAATGACTTTTATTGATGTTGGAGCGCATATCGGCTTTTTTACACTTCTCGGAAGCTATCTCGTGGGGAGGGAAGGCAAAGTACTTTCATTTGAGCCGACGCCGAGTACGTATAGGCTATTGAAAAAAAATGTCGCTAATTGTCCTAACGTTTGTGTATATAATTGTGCTGCCTTTAGTGAGGAGACGAATATAAAATTCTATGATTATGGGTTAGAAAAGTCTAGCTATAACTCAGCGTTTGGGATAAGGATGAGAGGATATTCCCCTAAAATGCAAAATGAAATCACAGTAATGGCGAGAAAAGTTGATAATGTGGTTAAGGAAGAGGAATGCAGAGAGGTGAACTTTATCAAAATTGATGCGGAATCTTCTGAGATGCACGTGTTAAGCGGTTTAACTGAGACCATAAGGGAATATAGACCATACATTATAATAGAGGTTGGTGATTTCAAGATAGATGGAGTTCCTAATTCGCGAGAAGTAGTGGCGTGGCTGGAGAAAAGAGGTTATATCCCTCATGAAATCCAAAGTAGTAAATTCGTAAGACATAGAAAGAAAGCATTCTATGAGTACATGAATCTCTTATTCATTCCAAGATGATACAGAAACGGCGAGTACTTATAAATGCAATTTCATCTGTTATACAGACAATCACGGTTGCTGGTGTTTTATTTGTACTTTACCGCTTCATACTCCATACTATAGGTGTGAAAAAATTAGGAGTTTGGTCCGTTGTACTGGCGATTACCTCAGTGGCTTCTATTGCTAATTTAGGTCTTTCCGCTAGTGTTGTAAAGTTCGTAGCAAAATATGTAGCACGGGATCAAAAGGAAACCGTTGCTGGAGTGATACAGACTGCGGTTGTATCTATCGCCGTAATTATTGGTATTCTTTTGTTGGTTATTTATCCTTTCGCGGGTTGGCTGCTTCGCTTTGTCGTTCCATCTGAGAGTATAAAAGACGCTCTTTCCATTCTTCCCTATGGTTTGATAGCATTATGGCTCACGATGATAGCCAGCGTATTTCAATCTGGGCTTGAGGGACACCAGCGGGTTGATCTTCGAAGCATACTTTTTACAGCAGGAGCAGTATTTTATCTTATTCTTTGCTTTCTACTTGTGCCATCATATGGTTTAATGGGCTTAGCTTATGCACGAGTGATCCAAGCTATTGCTTTGATGGCTGGGAGCTGGTTGCTACTTAGGCGGCTAATGCCCGGACTGCCGATTATCCGCTACCGGTGGAATCGAAGATTGTTCCGTGAAATGATGGGCTACGGACTCAATTTCCAAGTGATATCAATTAGCCAACTGCTCTACGACCCTATTACGAAAAGTTTACTCACAAAGTTCGGTGGCCTTAGTATCACAGGATTCTATGAGATGGCGAGCCGGATGATCTTACAACTCCGGGCTCTACTTGTTTCTGCTAATAGAGTACTTGTTCCTACTATAGCAGATTTGCAGGAAAGGAATTCAAAGATTATAGATGAAGTTTATAAAGACTCATATAATCTGATGCTGTATCTCGCCTTGCCATTATTTTTCATAGTAGTTGCTTTAACGCCTATTATTTCTCGACTATGGATAGGATATTATCAAAGTACGTTTGTTACGCTTTCGATTCTATTAGCTATTGGCTGGTTAATAAACACTTTGACAGCGCCTGCATATTTTGCAAATTTAGGTATTGGCGAGCTTCGGTGGAATACCATAGGACATGTGATAATAGCGGTGCTAAACTTTAGTTTGGGATTATTATTGGGGAGAATATATGGCGGTATGGGAGTGACAGTTGCATGGGTGTTTGCGTTGATTGTGGGGAGCCTTGTGATAACTCTTTCTTATCACCTAAAGCACAAAATCCGATTACTGGAACTATTATCCAGAGAAAACAGCTTTGTCGTGTTGGGAGCGCTTTGTGCATCGGCAATAGCGATAAGCTTATATCGGATGCTAAATAGCAGGTTGAATCTAGCATCTATGCTGCTGCTTTTAACTTTCGTGTTTTTGGGTGTTGTATCATTCCCGCTCTGGAAGCACCCGATACGAAGAAAAGCGATAAGATGGATTAGCGCAGAATTGCTGAAAGGAAAGTAGGGGTAGATGAGTCGCTCGGTATACTCTTTATTGATGTTTGCTAAGGAATAGGATAGGTTAATGAGGCTATCAGATACCGAAATGTTGTTAACAGCGACAATTAGACGATATTACTACGTTCCCTTGATACTTCTTCTAATCGTAGGATCTATGGCTACAGGCTACTGTGTTATTCGCTGGGGAGTAAAGTCTATCCTTGGTTTATCGGCTATTGCAATCTTAGTGATAAGCTTTTTGAGCACTTTTCATGGACTTCTTCTTGTGTTACCTGTGCAGCTTGCGACGCTTGGGATGACTTCTGAACTATCCGTGGCTAAGTGGTTACCATTCTTTCAAATGGTAGCTTTGCTTGGCGGATACATAGCAAGAAGATTGACACAAGACGGGAAGCATTTTCGCCATAATCTATGGATTACCAAAGGGGTGGCTGCATTTGGTGCCTTTTTAGCAATTTCATTTCCTGTAAGCATTATTTTAGGCAATGATGTTATTAGCTGGGTACGAGACGTAAGCCCATTTGCAAACTATTTTCTCTTTTTCCCTGCAGCGGATACTATCAGAACCAATCAACGTTTGAAGGTGTTGCTGGTTTTTGTGGGAATATTTCTTCTCTGGTCTGCAATCTCAGCTTTGCTCTTGTGGGGGGCAGCCAGAGGTGTGTTACCTCTCGGCAAGAGGTACTTGTTAATATGGGGGACCCCTTTTGCTGGATATATTATGTTTCTGTGCTTATTTGCTTTGTGGTTGGAGCGCGGAGCTAAATTTTCTGATTTTACATTGCTGGCTGCTTTAAATTTTGTCTTCGTCACATGTCTCATGCAGGGCACAAGGAACATATTGATAGGATTGGCCCTATCTATTGTGGTTATATATTGTTCCTACGCAGGAGGGAGAAAAGCTATGAACAGACAAACTCTCAAGATAATGGTCGGTGTGTTACTTATGGGTCTAGTTTTTTATCAGATAATAAGCACCTTACAATCAAAGGGAATCATTTCTACATCACCTATAATTAGACGGTTTTCTACATTAACTTCGCCAGTGGAACTCTTTCATCGGGATACATCAGTTTTTGGACGCTTTGCAGAATTCCAAAGAGCTAGAGATGCTCTTAGGGAGAATCTATTGTTTGGTAGAGGATTAGGATATTGGTTTATTGGTTTGCCGGAAGCCCTGCAGGGATATCACTGGTGGAGAGAAAGAGCCATGACACCAGATTTGAGTATAGATAATGGATATGCATACCTGTTAGTTAAATTTGGCCTAGTGGGTACGTCTGTTTTCGTTTTCTTTTTCATCGCTTTGCTAATAACAACTTATAACTCACTAAAAAATCAAACCCGATGGAGATTTTTGGTGGTGACCTTATGGACGCTGTTGATAACAATGCCTTGGTTTATGATTGCGTCAGGCCCAATATTTAGGGACCGAGTTGTGGCTTATGTCGTAGCAGTCCTTTCAGGTATTGTCCCACGTCTCAAATGCGGTGAATCATGACTTATGGAGTGATAATGCGAGTACAGCTAATCCTGTCTACAAAGTATTGGCAAAAGGTTGGGCTCACTGATGAGTTTTTGGCAGAACGACTAGGGCAATTAGAAGGATGGATTTATACTTATCTGTTGCCTCCTTTTGACGGAACTGGTGGAATAGGAGGGCCCGTCGCTACATATTGGGCTTCTTCGCCATATGCCATTGGTCCGTATGTTATGAATTCTTATGGTATCATCCGGGGACTCTGTGCGAGAGCCGCGGATGGTCCAGATGCACGAGCGAGAGCTGAAAAATTCGCTTTGTTTTATCTCCGTATTCAGGACCCTACCTCTGGATTATTCATATCCTCTTGGGGCGAAACGCCCTTTATACCTTTGGGATTAGTTCAACAAGCCTCTGTGGTGGCGGCGTTATGGGACCTGCATCGAGTATGGCCGAACAATGAGGTAGCGAAGATAGCTGAGCGTGGTTGGAAAGCTTGCATAAGGCATCCAACCATGAAACGCCTGTGGAATGTATATAATCAGGCATTGCGAGCTTGCGAAGCGTTAATACTAAGGGCATGGGCTTGGGGCGACTCCTACCCGCTGAAGCAAGATAGGCAAATTCTTCAACGTGTAGGACGCATGATTCTATCGGCCCAATGGCCCGATGATGGCAGTATAGTGGCTGGGGCAATACCGCAATCTGCAAGTGATGATCGGATTATTATGCCGTATCAGGGTAAGTGCTTGTATCCTCTAATCCTGCTTGGGGAAGTGCTGCAAGCGCCTCAGTATATCGAAGCCGCACGCAAGTTAGCGGATTTCATTTTAAGAATAATGGATGTCGAGCAAGAATACCTCTTACCCGGGAGTTTCCTACCCAAAGGACGACGCCTAAGGACTGCTCGATGGTTTTACCGAGGTCGATATATCTGGCCTTGGATGGAGCCTGTGTTACAACAGTATCGGCGTTGGCAAATCGCGGATTGGTACTTTAATCCACGGCCCAGGTGGATTGCGCGCGGATTTGATACCGCCAGAGGCCTATTTTATTTAGGCCAAGTATTGGATGAAGAGAGGTATAAGTTAGCTGCTATAAGGATGGTTCGTGAGGCGTTGAGATACCAAAGCCCAATAGGTGGTATTCGGAATACCTTAGGATTTTTTGGTAGAGACCCCCAGGAGATTGGAGGTTTGGTCTGGCAGGATGCATTGCCAATCCCTCGATGGAACTCATATGCTATACAATTCTTACATGAGTTGCTTTCGGGAACACCCTTGCGCTCACCTATAGTGCCTTCTACAGACGCTTACGATGAAGTGAAGCTGGCTTATGGATGCACTCTTTTTGAGACTGCTGATGAGGTTAAACTAACCGATGCTAGTGGCAAGCAAATTTGGATGATACGTAAGGGATTCCGATGGGGACGACCTTTCAAACCTGCTTTAGATTGGAATGAAGGAGCGGCGGTTAACAATGAATATAGATAAACTAATACGCTGGGACACAAGGACAAATTGCATCACCGAATGGCTTGTTCCGAGCTGGTCAAGGCCTTTACGTTTCGTTGGCTGGGGATGCGAGATTGGTAACTGGTTTGGTTTCTTTGCCCATGAGCGGTTAGATGGAACGTCGTGTAAAATTTTGGATAGGAAGTTATACCTTATTGAGGACAGTTCTATTGGAAGTACATGGCTTATTAAACTACCCCATGCTCGGTTTAGCGTAGAGGTTTTGGATGAGTTTAGAGGAGAGAGTTGCATTGTGCGAAGATTAACGATACGTAATAGCAGTTGCAAGGTCTCCTGGATAGGGGATGTCGCTATTCGTACAGTTGTGCCATGGGAGGAGGGATTGGTAGCTAAGTTTGAGGGGACCGTTATTCAGCATAAGGACCGCAATTTCTATTACGACACAGAGGAAAAGGCTGTTGCTCTATACTGGAAAGACGGGAGACAATTAAATTTTACTTGGGTAAACAGGCCTAATTTCCCCTTGGCATTTACCCCTTACCTCTATATTCGGGACCAACCTGCAAGACCGGAAGTAGGTCACTTACATTGTGCCACACGAGCATGGGTAGTCCATGCAAGAGTTATAGTAGATTATCCTGCGGCTTTCGTATATCGTTTAGGACGAAATCCCTTTGTGTTGTGGAATAGGGGATTTTTAGGCCGGTTCATAGTAAAGCCACATCGGTTGGGACACCGCTGGAGAGCAGCGGAGTGGAAGCTATTGGGGCGTGGAAGCCTATATGGGGTATGGCCGATGCTACCAGGAGATCAATGGAGTATGTCCTTAAAAATTAATGCATCATAAGGAGCTTTTCGCTATGGACTCCGCTAATAAGATTTGGGCTGTTGCCCAGGAAGAGGAGTATCGCTGCTGGAAAATGATCGAACCGGAGATGCGTAACGAAATATACTGGGACCTGAAAAGGAAATTCTGGCGACTTGTCTTCGAGAAACTTGACATTACAGAGCTTATTTCTTCTATCCCAGCAGTCTCGGGAAGGAAGAAAATTGTGATTCTCGACTTGGGATGTGGACCGAGTGGCGCTCTAATTGAGCTCCCGTTCTACATCTGTAGTATCGTGAGGGAAAGATGCGAGTATATAGGGCTTGATCCACTGATGGATAAGTATCTTGAAATCTCTACAAAGTTGCGAAAACTCCCGGTTCGTTGGGTTAAGGGTTGTGCTGAAAGATTGGGTGATTATGTAAACAAAGTGCATTTGCTGTTAAGCTTCAACGCAATCGACCACACATATGATATTCAAAGAGTTATACGCCAAATATGCAATAATTTGTCTCAGGGGGGCATTGCTATCGTGAGTTCAAATTGTCACACATCCCGTCTGACTGCCTATCTTATGGTATCTTCTGAGGCAAGTTTTGTTTCTTTTTATTGAACAACATCGGCTATTGGATGGACGGTGTATTTTATCCGCACGGTGACATGGCCAACTGCCTTGGCTATGAGGTAATATGTCGGAAATCTTAATGACAGCTTGACCATGCAGAGAGTTTTCCTTCTCCTCACATACTACTTCCCTCCAGCGCCGATGGGACATGCTCAGCGGGTAGCGAAACTATGTAAATATCTATCTCTTGAAACCCATTGGATCCCCCATGTAATCTGCGGCAGACTTCCTTATGACATATTACCAGGGCAAGACCAGGTGTTGGCTGATGAAATACCCCAAATTGTGAAGGTAAAACGAGTACCTAGCTTCATAGCTTCCGATTTTGCAGCAACCCTTCGCAGATGGCGGATATATAAACCTGTTGCCGTTTTGCGGAAACTTACGGTATTGCCTGATGCCTACGGGGATTGGATAAACCGTGCAGTTGAAGCTGCCGAGAAAGAGTATCCAGGTGGAAAAGGGATTGCTTGCATCTTAGCATCTGGACCACCTAATAGCGTATATATAGCTGGTTTGCGATTAGCACAGCGTTGGAAGCTGCCATTAATAATAGACATGCGTGACCCTTGGGAACGTCCTGCGATAACCTGGCCCACTTTAACTCCATGGCATAGAACTAGACTTCGATTTATGGAAAAAGCCGTTTATAAAGGAGCGGACGTGATTATTGCTAATACCGAAGGTAACGCAGCCGATTTGAAGCGTAGATATCCGGAACTAGAGAATAAGATTAGAGTTATACCAAATGGATTTGATCCTGAAGATTTGGATCCAGAGCGTGGTCCACGATTGCGAGAACCTGGTGAACCTGAGGATACTATTCACTTCCTTTATTTAGGCGGTATCCGTGGTGCTATTAGAGGGCGTGCATTTGAGGGAGATTTCCTGCAGGCTGTGGCAGATTATTTAAGCGCTCATCCAGACGAGCGTCCAAAGATCAAAATTCACTTTGTAGGAGGAACAGCCGCAGAGCTCGAATCAATATTGGGTCCTTACGGTCTGACTGACATAAGTCGGGCCTATGGCGTAGTGGCGTCAAATGACGTAGGACGTCCTTTGTATGAGGCTGATATTTATGTCCTAATACTTCCGGATCTCGGGCCGGATCAAGGATGGATTCCTGCGAAACTATATTATTACCTTGCTGGTGGTAAATATATTTTCGCTCTAATACCAAATGGATCTGCTAAAGACTTACTTTTGTCGGTGCATGCCCCTGCTGAGTATGCCAGTCCGAGAAACAGACAGGAGGCGGTGAAAGCCTTAGGTAGGATTATTAACCGAGCGCGGTTAAATCCAAGAATTGCAACTTTTAATGAATTGCCAGCTTATGCTCTGCGTTTTGATCGGCGTGAGATTGCTCGCCAAGTTGGTGCTGTGATGGACGAAGTCTCAAGCAGAGGTACAAAATGAAGATATGCTTTGTTTACGGAGGTAAAGATAGAACTGACGGCGGCTTAGGATTTCTACGAAACTTATCGTTGGTTTTAAGAAGAGAAGGACATGTCTGTGTTGCTATACTCGGCGAGTGTAAAGGGTTATTACTTAAGGGCGCGGTAGATCAGGAAATTCAGATTGGCTTAAATTGGAGCTTAGGATTGAAACGAAAGCAACGACTAACCATCAGAAAACTACGGAAAGCCATCTTAGATATAAGCCCTGATGTTATTCATATTATCCATCCGTGTGGTGGATTTGGCTATAATGGTCACATTCATGCCCTACCGATAGTCTGGAGAGATGCTCCAACTGTAGTCACATTTTGGGGGTTGAATATTGGTCCAAAATCAAATTGGCTTGCTCGTTTAAGCTTTCTAACACTACTCTGGGGAGCAAATTTAGTAGCAGCACATGATTTCGACCTAATTGCAATTCTTCGAAAGATAAGTCTTTACACCCGTCGTATTGAATTTCTCCCTATAGGGTCTAACGTCATCCCTTCACCCCACATATTAAGGCTCTCACGTGTCCAGTTACGTCTTCAACATGGCCTTGACCTGGACACACGCTATATTTCCTATTTCGGGGGGTTTGATGAGAGCCGAGGATTAGATGAACTATTCAGAGCTGTTAAACTTCTGTCGAGAAGAAGACGGGATAGAGTACGGTTACTTATGATTGGTTGGCAACGACACGTAAACCACCCGGCATTTACTCATGTGAAAACCAAAATTGAACAAGAGGGTATCGTTGATCTCATTGAGATGACACCTTACGCTGAACCCAATGTCGTTGTGTCGCTACTAAGGGCATCGGATGTTTGTGTGTTACCATTTCGCAGTAATCCTGTAGGTCGATCCAGCCTCATGGCAGCTTTAGCTGCTGGGGTTCCTGTTGTCCTTGGGGTTCGACGCAGGGATTTAGGACCCTTGACTAATGGTGTGAAGACGGTGAGATCTGGTCGTGTCGAGGACCTTATAGGAGCTATTGAGGAATTACTTGATGATAGTTCTTATGCATCCGAGCTTGGTTCACGTGGACATTGGGTCTGGTCGAGGTATTTCAACTGGGATGTTATTGCCTGGGCACATATTAGAGCATATCAGAAGGTTATAAAGGGGATTTCCTGAACGATGCCTAATCGGAAATTGCGAATTGCTATACTGACGAACATTCCGGCTCCATATAGACTTAACTTATTCGAGCGGATTGCTCACCAACGTAATATGGAACTAAAAGTCTTTTACTGTGCACCGATTAATCCAGATCGTAGTTGGAATTTGGATTTGTCTAGTAGGAAGTTTAACTATCAAATACTTCCAGGTCTTACATTGAATCTAGGTACTATGTTCTCCCGGGACTACTGGTTTGTATATATCAATCCGTCCATAGTAAAGGAATTGGCCGAATACAGGCCCGATGTATTTATATTATCCGGCTACGAGAGTCCCACGTATATAATGGCTTATATAACTGCCAGAATGTTAGGGGCTAAACTCATATATTGGACAGATAGCGTTTGGACCAAGCCTCCACTATTGCGTAGACTAGCCGGCCCTCTTATTCGCTTTATCGTCGGACATGCAGATGCATGCGTAGCCTCAAGTTCTCGATCAAAAGAGTATTTAATTCGATATGGCGCGAAAAAAGAGCGAATATTTTTATCACCTTTAACTACTGACATCAGGTTCTTTTTCGACAAGGCTCTCGAAGAAAAAGCCAAAAGGGCTTCTAGTAGACAGCTTTTAGGTATTCCTCCATCAGCTAAGGTTATCTTATTTGTGGGCCGGTTAGTTGGAACTAAAGGGATTATGTATTTGTTAAAAGCTTTCAAGAGCTTATCACGTGATATAAATCATGCATACCTTTTAATCATCGGCAAAGGCCCAATGGAATCTGAAATTATGAAATTTTCTAGTGAGACTGGGATAATCGATCGAGTCATATTAGGTGGATATATCGAAAATCACATTCTGCCAAAATATTACTCGTTATCGGATGTGCTTGTGCTGCCATCTTTGTATGAGTCGTTTGGTTTGGTTCTATGTGAGGCGATGGCAAGCGGTCTCCCTGTGGTAGCATCGGATAGAGTAGGGGCTGCTCAAGACCTCATCAAGGACGGCTTCAATGGGCGAATAGTTCCTGCTGAGGATGTAGAATCCCTGGCGGAAGCTTTATATAGTATCTTGAGGAATCCTCGTGTCATGGAGAAAATGGGCAGGAATTCTCTCTGTATCATAAAAAATTGGACGATCGATCAGGCATTCTCAGGATTACTCTCAGCAATTAAGTATGTGATAAATGGAGCGTTCGAAGATCATGAGAGATAAGGAGAGGTTCAAGCTTCTTGCCGTTGGTCCTCTTCCTCCTCCAATAACAGGTGAAGCCCTTGCTGTTCAGGGTATCGTTAATGCTACTCATCTCCGTGAAGTATTTCAGATAAAGGTCATTGATAGAACTACTGAAGGGAAGTCCTTTGTAAGTTCGTCTTGGCGGACGCTGCAGGTATTGTTACGGTATTGTTATTTGCTTTTAACATTTCGACCCGACATTGTCTATTTGTCCCTCGGTCAGCGCATGAGGGGAATCCTTCGCGATTGCTTATTAATCAACTTAGCGTATATAGCGGGTACCAAGACCGTTGGACATCTGCATGGAGGGGCTTTGAAGAACCGATTTAAAACAGCGAATTGGTTAATAAGATGGATTATGAGAAAATCATATAACAAGCTTGCTGCAGGCATAGTCTTAGGGAAGAGTCTTACCGATCAATTTGTAGGAATATTGCCCCCTCACAGGATAAGGGTTGTACATAACGCGGCTTGGGGCATGGAAGCTTTGAATAGGCAACATGTCAATAAGAAATTAGCAAGGAGTGAGCCGCTTAGGATATTGTTCCTCTCAAATGTCCTTCCTGATAAGGGCTATTTTGATGCATTATCAGCGCTTCGCATTTTAAAATCCAAGGGAGTGCAATTTAAATTTACGTTCGCTGGCCGTTATGTGGGAACGGACGGTTATTCGGAAGAAGAGCTTAGGAAGAAAGCAACAGATTTCATTAATAAACATGGACTCCAACCATGGGTAGAAGAGGTAGGGGTGATCCAAGGCACTCGTAAGTGGGAGGTCCTAAGCTCAGCCCACGTGTTCCTACTCCCAACCTATTATTATGAGGGACAACCTATCTCGATGATTGAGGCACTACATGCCGGCTGTGCCATTATCTGTACCAAGCGCGGTGGAATTCCCGATATAGTGGACGAGGGGATCGGAGGCTGGTTCGTGCCTACTAACTCACCTGAAGCTATAGCTGAGAGAATAGAGTGGATATGGAACCATTCAGAATGGCTTGAAAAAGCATCTAAGCACAATATTGAAAAGGCCAAGAGGGAATTCTCGTTGGAGCAATATGTGTCAACTCTTGTCGAAATATTTGCCGAAATTTGTGGGGAAAAATGAAACAACTTTTCCAAAACTACAAAACAGGTGAGCTTATCCTTGCCGAAGTTCCGGCACCTTTGTGCAGGGGCAATGGTGTGTTGGTGAGAAATGCCGCCTCGCTTGTGAGCGCTGGGACCGAGAGGCAGATGATCGAGCTGGCCCAAAAAAGCCTTCTTGGCAAAGCGAAGGCCCGTCCGGACCTGGTCAAACAGGTGATCAACAAGATTAAAACCGATGGGCTCCTGGAGACCTATCGGCAGGTGATGGCTCGGCTGGATTCTCCCGTGCCGCTGGGATATAGCTCGGCGGGAGTGGTTGTTGAAGTAGGGGAGCAGGGGAGCAGAGAAGCAGGGGAGATTAGGGTTGGGGATAGGGTGGCGTGTGCGGGAAGTGGGTATGCGTGCCATGCGGAGGTGATATCGGTTCCCAAAAACCTCTGCGTTAAGATACCCGCAGGCGTGAGCTTCGAGGAGGCTTCGTTCGTAGCCCTGGGGGGAATCGCTCTCCATACAGCCCGCATCGCTCAGGTGCAGTTAGGAGAAAGAGTTGCGGTTATAGGATTGGGGCTTTTGGGGCAATTGCTCGTTCAGATTTTAAAGGCTTCAGGATGCTTCGTTTTGGGCTTGGACATAGACGCTCACAAGGTATCCCTGGCTCGGGAACACGGAGCCGATGCAGTAGGAGAGATAGGTCAGGATGATGTGGTCTCTATATCAAACACCTTCTCGGATGGGCTCGGCGTGGATACGGCCATCATCATGGCGAGCACGCCGAGCAACGAGCCTTTGGAACTTGCAGCGGAAATCGCCCGAGAGAAAGGAAAGGTTATAGCCCCCGGTCTGGTTGGACTCCAGATTCCCCGAAAGCTTTTCTACGAAAAGGAGCTCGATTTCCAGATTCCTCGTGCCTGGGGTCCGGGGATGTACGACGAGGATTACGAGAAAGGGAAAGTAGACTATCCCAAGCCCTACATCCGCTGGACAGCTCGGGAAAATATGAGGGCCTTCTTAGAGCTTCTGGCCCAGGGTAAAGTCCGGGTAGACAGGCTCATCACCCATCGTTTCCCTATAGACAGAGCTCTGGAAGCTTATGAACTACTTATGGGGAAGCGTAAGGAGAGGTACATCGGGATAATTCTGACCTACGGGCAGGAAGAAAGGCCGATCGAGAGAAAGGTCCTGTTTGAGCAGAGGAGCAAGGGAGCGGAGGAGAAGGGGAGCAGAGGAGAAGGGCAGAGAGTGAGATTAGGGGTTATCGGGGCGGGGACGTTTGCAAGGAGCACTCTGCTCCCGATCCTCCGCAAGATAGAAGATGTGGAGCTGAGGGGCATCGCTACGGCTACGGGGATTTCGGGATATAACGTAGGGAGGAAATTCAGGTTCGCTTATACGACCACCGACTACAAGGAGATACTTGACGACCCCGATATCGACGCCGTCGTCATCGCTACGAGGCATAACCTTCACGCTCAGATGGTAACTGAAGCTCTCGAGAAAGGGAAGCACGTGTTCGTGGAAAAGCCCCTTGCCATCAACGAAGAGGAACTCCGCCAAGTGATAGATGCCTATTGCAGGGTAAAGGAGCAGGGGAGCAGGGGAGCGGGGGAGAGATCTCCTCAGCACCCCAGCTCCTCCGCACCTCTGCCCATACTCATGGTGGGGTTTAATCGGAGGTTCTCCCCATTGGCTGTGAAAGCAAAGGAGCTTTTGTCCTTCAGCAGAGAACCGATGGTGATACAATACAGGGTGAACGCAGGATATGTCCCCAAAGACAGTTGGATTCAGACCGAGGAAGGAGGGGATAGGATCGTCGGGGAGATATGTCATTTCGTTGATTTGATAGAATACCTCACGGAAGCACTACCGGAGAGGGTTCAGGTGGAGAGCATATCCGGTCAGAGCGAAAGGTTCCTTTCGTCGGATAACCTTATAGTCCAGATAAAGATGTCCGACGGCTCGGTAGCTTCTATCCTCTACTCTGCTATGGGCGATAAGGCGTTTCCGAGGGAGAGGATCGAGATCTTCCGTGATGGCTCAGTATGTCTTTTGGACAACTTCAGGAAGTTGGAGTTCGTTAAAGGTGGGAGGAGAAGGTCCATCAAAAGATTTGGGATCCAGTGGGGACATAAGGAGGAGCTGAGGACGTTCTTTTCGTGTATAATGGAAGGGAAGCCTCTTCCGGTAGGTATACAAGAATACATCGCAACCACCCTTACGACCTTCGCCATACGAGAGGCGATGGTGAAGGGAGAGTCAGTGAAGGTAATGAAGGGGATTCCATAGGGAGGTGAGAGTGATGGCTAAGCTGCAAAAAATTTATAATTTCACGGTAATCTTTGAGCCTCTTGAAGAGGGAGGATATGATGTGATCGTCCCAGCGATCCCTGAGATATGTACCTTCGGAGAAACTATCGAGGAAGCGAAAAGGATGGCAAAGGATGCGATCAAATGCTATCTGGAGAGCGCCATTAAGAGAGGTGAACCGATCCATTCAAAAGACGTACCAAAGGGAACTCTTAGGAGAATATTGAGGCAAGCCGGCCTTACAGTGGAAGAGTTTATGAAATTGCTGTGAGCCCAAGGTGAAGGATAGGATCTATGAAGGTCTTTCTGATGATATACGCATTTCCGCCCGAGATAACGGGAAGCGGACACCTATATTATGAGCTTGCGAGGGACCTTACCGATCGGGGACATAAGGTGACGGTGTTGGCTCCCCTCCCCAGGCAGAGGATGGGAGTTCTGAAGGACTGGATACTTGCTCGGTACGGGAGGAAGTGGTGGCTTCGGGAGAGAATGGACGGATTTACCGTAGTGCGGACCAGGGTACTGCCGGTCCCTCTGCATCTTCCTTCGATGAAGGGGGTGGACCATCTGGCCGTAGCCTTTAGCGAGTGGGTCGGAGGATTGCTGGCCCACGATAGGCCCGATGTAGTATTGGCCTATTCCCCTCCTTTGCCTCTGGGCCTTTCTGCCCATTACCTCGCCCGACGATATAAAGCTCCCTTCGTGTTCAACGTCCAGGACATCTTTCCACAATACGCTATAGATTCAGGTCTGTTGACGAACCCCCTTTTGATAGACCTCTTCCAGCGGATGGAGAGATACCTATATGCCAAGGCCGATATGATAATCGTGCACTCCGAAGGCAACAGGGAGTACCTTGCCTCCCATCGGTCCGTCCCTTACGATAAATTGAGGGTTGTGTACAACTGGGCCGACGTCCAAAACATCAAGCCTGGACCGAAGCATAACGAGTTCAGAGAGGAGTTCGGCTTAGGGGACGCCTTCGTGGTTTCCTATGCAGGCACGATGGGATGGGCCCAGAACCTGGATACAGTATTACGGTCGGCGGTTTTGTTAAAGAATTATAAGGACATTCTGTTCCTGCTCGTAGGAGATGGCCCTAAGCGGTCGGAGCTTGAGAGGAACGCACAGGAGTTGGGGCTTTCCAACGTTCGGTTCCTTCCCCTCCAACCGAAGAAAAAATATGTCCAACTTCTGAGGGCTTCGGATGTATGTCTTATAAGCTTGAACAAAGGGTTGACCACTCCGGTGGTCCCCGGGAAGCTGATGGACATAATGGCGGCTGGCCGACCTGTTGTGGGATGTGTGCCGCTGGAAGGGGATGCCCCACGGATAGTTAGAGAGGCAAAGTGCGGGTTCTGCGTGGATTCTAAAGATGCAAAAGGTATGGCTGATGCTATCCTCAAGCTATACCACCGAAGGGAACTTGCCGAAGAGTTGGGACGCAACGGCAGAAGTTTTGCAGAATCTCGATTTGCTAGGGAGGTCTGTACCCGAGGATACGAGAGAGCCCTTAAGGAAGCTGTAGAAAGGGGGAGCTGATGAACTATCGGGAAAGTTACAAAGACAAAACGGTTTTGGTCACAGGAGGTGCAGGGGCCATTGGAAGCAATCTGACCCGAGCTTTGGCCGATGCAGGGGCGTTCGTGATAGTCTTGGACGATCTTTCTTCCTCGGAGCGATGGAACGTGCCTTCCCGGCCCGAGGTGTTGTTCGTAGAAGGTAGTGTCTTGGATGAGATCCTTCTTAAGAGGGTGTTCTTCGAAAGGCCGCAGATCGTGTTCCACCTGGCCGCTTTCTTCGCCAACCAGAACTCGGTGGACCATCCGGAGAGGGACTTGATGGTCAACGGACTGGGGACCTTGAAGGTACTTCAGTATTCTCAGCTGGCCGGGGTGGAACGTTTCGTATATGCATCTTCAGGGTGTTCCATCTACGGTAGCTCCGCACCTTTGCCCCTTAAGGAAGAATTTATGTCCCTGCACCTAAGCTCCCCATACCAGATCACCAAAATGTTGGGAGAGTTGTATTGTAATTTCTTTTACAACCATTATGGGTTGAAGGTGGTCAAGCCGAGGTTCTTCAACTCCTACGGGCCTGGAGAGGTACCGGGACAGTACAGAAACGTGATCCCGAACTTCATCTACTGGGCGATGCAGGGACTTCCTTTGCCTATCACAGGCACTGGGGAGGAAACCCGAGATTTCACTTATGTAGGAGACATCGTGGACGGTCTGTTGAGGGCAGGAGCTATGGAACAGGCGGTGGGGGAGGAATTCAACTTAGCTTCTGGTGTGGAGACCAAGATCATAGATCTGGCCAATATGGTCAACGATATCGTAGGGAACAAAGCTGGTGTTAAGTTCCTCCCGAGAAGGAAATGGGACACTAAACCCCGGTTGTTGGCCTCTATTGAGAAGGCCAAAAAGCTTATCGGGTATGAACCCAAGACCTCGTTCGAAGAAGGGTTGAGGAATACTATAAAATGGTTCCGGGATAACTGGGATAAGATAAGGACCTCCGCCCGCTTTGGTCCGGGTACTTCTTCTGCAGTTCGAGGGGTGGTGCCTTCGAAGGAGGCTTGATGTCCAAGAAGCGCGTGCTTCTGATATTTGGAACAAGGCCGGAGGCCATCAAGATGGCCCCGGTGGTGCATGAGTTGTGGAAACATCCTGAAGTAATTGAACCCATAGTCTGTGTCACCGCCCAACATCGGCAGATGTTGGACCAAGTCTTAGACCTTTTTGGTATAATCCCCGATATTGATCTGAACTTGATGCAGGAGGACCAAACTTTGGCCTCACTGACCTCACGGACTGTGGAAGCGATCACCGAGGTGTTGGAAGATGTACGCCCGGATGTAGTATTAGTTCAAGGAGATACTACAACAGCTATGGCGGCAGCTTTGGCCTCCTTCTATCGGAGGATACCTGTAGGTCACGTGGAAGCTGGGCTTCGGACGAAAGACCGTTACAATCCTTTTCCAGAGGAGATCAACAGGCGTATGATCAGCGTGTTGGCGACCTATCACTTCGCGCCCACATATACAGCGGCCCGGGCTTTGATCCAAGAAGGAATACCGGAGGATTCTGTCTTCGTGACGGGCAATACAGTGATAGATGCCCTTCTTATGACCGTGCGCAAGGAATTTAAGCCCGAATTTAAGTTCCCTTTGGACGGTCGGAAGGTCATCTTAGTCACAGCCCACAGACGGGAGAACTTTGGGAAACCCCTTGAGAACATCTGCTATGCTTTAAGGAAGATCGCCCAGAGAAACCCTGAGGTGGAGATAGTCTATCCGGTACATCTGAACCCCAATGTATGGAAGCCTGTATGGACCATCCTCTCAGGGCAGGAAAGGATCCATCTGATAGAGCCTATGTGGTACCTGCCCTTTACCCACCTGATGAAATCGGCATATCTCATCTTGACCGATTCCGGAGGGATTCAGGAGGAGGCTCCCGCTTTGGGGAAGCCTGTGTTAGTGTTACGGCACGTCACGGAGAGGCCGGAAGCTGTTGAAGCTGGTACGGTGAAGTTAGTTGGAACCGATCCACAGAGGATCGTAGAGGAGACCGAAAGGCTCCTTTACGACCGGGAAGCATACAACCGTATGGCCCAGGCTGTGAGTCCCTACGGAGACGGCCATGCAGCTGAGAGGATCGTAAAGGTTATTTTAGATATAATATGACAAAAATTTCCTCTACTAGGTTCCTGCTTTGGCTCCTCGGCGGCTTCTGGAGCAAGAAGTTCCTACTTTTGGGATTGGATTTAGTTGGAGCCTCTCTTGCCTTCCCCTTAGCTTACCTGATCTCCACCCGGGGCTTCTTAGCAGGTGCGCGGGTCTCGGATTACATCCCCCTCCTGTTTTTCCTCCTG
>Ga0116200_10000093_pt1 | contig 21226 bp, 40 predicted proteins | sample Mar14436cmmetaG_FD_94478 | JGI IMG/M metagenome (GOLD analysis project Ga0116200, IMG submission 94478) | Marine hydrothermal vent microbial communities from Guaymas Basin, Gulf of California to study Microbial Dark Matter (Phase II) - Marker... ... | reverse complement strand
TTTAAAATGAAAATCTCCATCTGCTGGAGAAGTAGCTCCTCCAGAGGTATGCTCCCCAATGAGAAGCGTTCCACCAGAATTTGTTATAGATGCTGGTGCTGATTTCGTTGCTATTACCTCTCCGTTTACTACGAATTTAACATAAGCGTTTCCAGTTCCTGCTATTGCATCCCCTGCGTATACAATCCCAATTTGAGCCCACTCTCCTGTGTTTATTAAATCTTTAAGACGGTAACCTGAGTCAATTAATGTTCCATTAATGTGTGCTCCAAATGTTGGCAGTGTTCCCCACTTCTGAGGAATTATGGAATATTCTTGATCATCATCAGGCTGGCCTATATTTTTCTTCTGAAGGAGCATACAATCTTTCACTTCAGCCCAGTTAATCCATGCCAAAACAGTTACAGCATCTGTTACCGTCAAACTCTCGCTGTTAGATACTTCCACATAATCATCCTCCCCATCAAAGCTCAAAGCCTTTCCAAAAAGACCATCAGTAAAAGTAGCCCCATGAATCTTTCCGCAATTTCCCATAGTTCCATGATCATTAGCCACAACTCCAGCACCCTCATTAAATGTTAGATATAGAACCAACCCATTTTCGGTCTGAGGCAACACAGTTCTAAACGGTTTTAGTGGCATTTTCACCCAGTCTGTCTAACCACCCAACCATTCAGAGTTCCAGTACTTGAAGTGTAAAATGCCAACCTAACCCAATACTGAGCTTCGGTAAACGATTTTGTTACATAAGTATCAGCTGAAATGCTGGTGTCGGTGTAATAATCATACCACGTAGCCGTTGATGATGTCGGAGTGGTCTGAATCTTCAGAGTTCCAGCGGTTGTTGAATACAAGCAACAAGTCTTAGTAACAAAGGTCGAGATATCAACAGGATCTGAATAAATCCAAGTATTGGTAGAGGTACTATCTATATTGTAAGCATCCCAGAGAGTAACAGCGGACTGATAAATCGCCTGCAAATCAACTGGTGTCATTACAGCATGAGTAACTACTGCTATATCAACAGTACTGCCAATTGTAGTTACCTGTGCAATAGTACCTCCAGTATTGGGCATAGGATTTATAACATTGCCTGCGGTATCTGTAAGGTGAACGAGAACGTTAGAGGTTGTGGCATCCACTGGTGCAACTATCTTTACATTTTCAGTTACTGTAGTTCCAGATGGGGCTACCTCAACTACCTTTAACGCTCCAGTATCTGGATCTACCACCAATGATGCTACCTCAGTTGTATTGATCCCAGTTCTAGCAAACAATTGTACTGGCTTGAATTTGAACTCCACCATTTTTAAACCCTCCTAAGGGATTTCAACACCTCGCAAACTTCTTTCAAGCAGTCTCTAATCTCCTCAAGCAACTTAACATCACTCTCGCTCAATTTCGTGGTTGTGAGCGTCTCTATCACCTTTGGTAAGTCCTCTTTCTTCAGTAATATTCCTCTAGCTATACCACCAGTAGTTATCGTTTTTGATGTATTGTTGGTTACCTTCATTTCCATCCTCTCGAATATAAAGCTACCTACACTACAACGCCAGGTTTCATCAGTAAACCTATGATCTATATCATCCTCATAAAATTCAAAGAGATTATCCACCTTCAAGGTAATTTTTATGTCCCTCTCACCAACATAGTCAAAAAGGGTATCCTCCTTAACCCAGAAGTAGCCTTCTGGCGGAGTATAGGTAATTGTTATTGTAGAATTGGCTGGCAAAGTAATAGAATAGTTAAGATGCTCACATTTTCCACCAAGCGACTTAAATATAAATGCAGTTTTTAATGTTTCAGTAGCAACCATTTTTAAGCTTTCTCAACCTTTATATCTAATTTACCATGCACAGTCTTGAGGGTATGAACCTTCAGGTCTGGGAATTGCTTTTCAAGCTCTTTAACCTTCTCCTCCACCTCTTTATTGATGTTTCTTCTCTCCATATTAATTCTTTAGAAAATTTTTTTAATTAAATTTTTCCATGATCTCCTAAACCTCTCAATGTTAAAGCGTTTCTCAACAGCCTTTCTAGACTCGAACTCATCCTTCCGCTCATAAAATCTATCTATAGCATCCAAATCATTCTCAGAGATTATCATAGCCCCCTTCTCAGCTGGGTACTCAAGGAGAAACCCGACCTTTCTCGTCAGTACTGGAACATTGCATGCCATAGCTTCCACAAGCTTAATTCCAAAGCTTTCAACAAAGCTCAGGTTCAGCAAGAAGTCAGCCAGATTGTAGATTTCTGGCATTTTCTCATGCTTAACACATGTTAGGATTCTAACGTTTTTAGCCCTAACTTTGCCTTCAATCGAATGCTTGAACACGAGAATCCAGTAAATATCCTTATACTTGTGAACAAACTTAGGCACGAAATGATAACCAGAAATCGGATGGAAGCTCCCAACCCACAGCCCAACCTTCTCATACTCCTCTGGAATTCCGTACTTCTCACGCAAATAATCTTTATCCATCGGTCTAAACAGCTTCATGTCCACACCAGGCTCTAGCAACGTCATGTTCCTAAGGCTCAAGAACTTCTCGCCATATTCCTGCATGAACTTTGAGCAGGGTAAAACCATCTTAGCATTCCAGCATGCTAACTTCTGCAGCAACGTATAGACATCAACGAATTCGTACTTATACAGGGTCGTAAACTCTGGTAAATTCTTGAGATGAGCATAAGGATTCTGAAGCACAACGATATAAGGTGTTCTCAGCTCGGAGAAAAAAGCCGAGCAGTCATCATTAGTTATTATTAGCTTTGGATCGTAGAGCTTCTCGTATTGCTTTATAAAATCTCTAAATATCAGACACCGATCAAGGATAGCATACCTATAATATCTTCTTTCCATCTGCACACCTAAAGCGTTGAGAGCTTCATCAAAGCCCAGAAGCTTAGCATTCAAGACCCTAGCTATCTCCTCGAAAATAACCTCACAACCCCCTTTCTCCAATTGCCAATTAACAACTAAGATTCCAGAATCGTTTTGCATTTTCGATTATGCGTTTGTTATTTTCTGGTATTTCTTTAATTCTGAGTGAGGTTTCATTGCCTTGATATGCCCTATACTTTAATAGTGGTTTATCAATAAGTTTATACTCGAAAAATTTCATTGATCTGAGTAAGAAATCTAGATCTTCTCCAAACCTCAACGCTGGGTCGAAATTAACCACCTTGAATATCTCTCTAGGGAAAAATGTCGTTGAGAAATTGACAAACATACTGTTTTTTTCAGCCCAATTCCATGCAGCTATACAGAAAGCCTCGTGGGAAGAAAATTTAGGAGGGGAAAAGATGCCAACCACCCCCAAATTCTCATCACAAATATAGTAGCTTGAGTATAAAATTTTTTTGTTCTCAACATGTGTTAGCATCGTCTCGACATATTCTGGACAATAGCAATCATCAGCCGAGAGGAAGCTGATGTATCTGCCCTTTGCTAAGGTAGTGCCTAAAGCTCTAGTAGCTCCAATTCCGAGATTCTTCTCGTTTTTGCAGTAAATGACATCATAGCTCTTGGCTATCTCAGCGGTCTTATCTGTTGATCCATCATCAATAACTATTATTTCATCAACCCTATGGGTCTGGTTAAGAACGGACTCGATAGCTTGAGCTATGAACCTCTCTTCATTATAAGCAGGAATAATTACAGAAACCGAAGTATCCATAATACTAAATTATACTAAGAGAGTATAAAAATTTTAGCCTTATGAGGTTGATGGCATCATTATCACCCGAAGGCAAGCCCCTTCCTCTTAGGGAGGGGTAGTTGACTTAAAATACTTCTTGTAGAGGTAGTAACCTCCCAAACCAAGACCACCGAGCAAAACAAAATCACTAAATGCCATTTCTCTCTTTTCCTTCAATGAGATGTTATCAAGATAAATCCTCAATGGTACAGAACCCTTAGTTTCAGTGAAGCCAAAAGAAACACGAACCGACCTAGCAAACGTATCCAGGGTTATTTCATGCCTCCATACAAACCACTCTCTCTCATTTAACACACTCAACGAATGCGTCCATTCCTTCCATGTTATTGCCTCACCAGCAGCATCATAGAACATTAGCATTACCTTCAATTTAGCATTACCTGATATCTTCTTGGGTGTGCAAACATCATACTTAAATACGAATTTGTTTGAATTACAGGGTGCTTTCTGATAAATACCTCTAGCTTCATAACCACCACTAACCTCCATAAGGCAAGTCTGCTCACAGACATAACTACCCTCAACTGGTTCAACATCCGCTGGATGGATTACCCTAGCCTTCACTCCTTTAAGAAGCCAGAGCTTCCAGGGGTCTAACGATCCAGTTTCGAATCCACCATTAACTATTATCTCCGTCATCTTCTCCTCTGCAATCCTCTAAGCATCAGATAAGCACCAAGAGCCATTAAAGCAAGTAACGACCAATTAACCTTCTCTGGTATCCCAGGTGGTGGTGGAGGTGGAGGTGTAGGAATTGGTTCTAATTTGATATCGCCGATACTATTCTCACCAGGGTTAGCCTTAATTTCAAACTCTTTCTTTATGTATTCAGCCTTCGATACTGTTATCTTATACTTACCCTCTGGCATATACGTTATCGATAGAGGGGCTTCTGGTTGGGGATAAGTAAGCGTACCAATAGCAAATTTACCTTCTTCATTAGTTTTCGTCTCGAATTCGTAATCAAGCTCACTTTTCAGCTTTACAGTAGCACCCGCTATCGGCTGCAGAGTTTTAGCATCAACTACCCTGCCTTTTATTCTTGCAAATGCATAATAGGTAACCGTAAAATTTTCGATGTATAGATACCCCCCTGGAGTTCCTTTCCATTTCGTATCGAAATCAAAACAAACCAAATCTAACCACCAAGCGGGTTTAAAAGTTTTGAAAACATGTCTAACATCTAATGTACCCTCCCCCCTTACTGGAATATCTTTAACATTAATAGATTGAGTACCAGTATCAAAGATGTCAAGCCAAGTACCATAATATTCATAATATCCCTTTACATAGTATCTAACGACACTATCTATATTTTTCCCTTTATGAAATTCTGGATCAACACTTAGGGAGAACTTTACCTCATAGAAACCAAAACCAGAGCCACGAGGGCTAATCTCATACTTTTTCCATCCAGTATCTCCAAATTTTCCCTTGATCAACGGGATACGTAGTACTGTTCTCATTGTTTAAAAAATTAGAGAATTTTCATAAAAATTTTTTCGCTAAGCATTAACTATTATCTCCGTCATCTTCTCCTCTGCAATCCTCTAAGCATCAGATAAGCACCAAGAGCCATTAAAGCAAGTAACGACCAATTAACCTTCTCTGGTATCCCAGGTGGTGGTGGCGGCGATGGGGGTGGCGGTGTAGGAATCGGCATTAATTTGATATCGCCGATACTATTCTCACCAGGGTTAGCCTTGATTTCGAACTCCTTCTTTGCGTATTCAGCCTTCGATACTGTTATCTTATACTTACCCTCTGGTATGTATGTTACCGATAAAGGTAGTGAATAAAGCTCACCGATAGCAAATTTACCTTCTTCATTAGTTTTCGTCTCGAATTCGTAATCAAGCTCACTTTTCAGCTTTACAGTAGCACCCGCTATCGGCTGCAGAGTTTTAGCATCAATTACTCTGCCCTTTATTCTTGCAAATGCATAATAGATAGCCTTAAGATTCTCAAAATATAGATGTCCACCAGATGGATATTCACCCCTTTTGGTTTCGGTAGCTGATCTTACCAAAACCTCATCTACATTCCAGGATCTAAAAGCTTTAAAAGCATGTCTAAAATCTAGCTTACCCTCCCCTTTTACTGGAATTTTCTTGGCAGGGACATCATTATAGATACCAAAAACCCAAGCTGGGATTGGCTTGCTCCTATGCCCTTCTATACGATACTTAACGATATATTCTCTCTCATGAAATTCTGGATCAACGCTCAGAGAATACTTTAACTCATAAAAACCATAACCAGGACTAGGTGGAGTAATCTTATATTTCTTTACGATCTCCCCCCATGGTGCTTTAATCAATGGAACTTCTAATATTTTTCTCATTTTTTTAAAAATTGGAAAATTTTCATAAATATTTCTTCACCAGTTAACCATTCTTACTAACCTTAAACCTCTGGAAGCTACTGGCAGTTAGAGGATAATCCTTCACAGGCTCGTTCTTAACGTACTTCTTCACGAACTCGACAACCTGAGGCTCTAACTCCAAATCCAGGAAATTAAAGATCCTCTTCAGAGTCTCCATTTTCCTTAGGATGAAATCCTCCAACCTGACATGCAAACATCTAGGATGATCTAGGTAAGGCAAAATCGAATTAATATAAGCACACCAGATTTCCCTAGGGTCATAGATGCCCTCAACTTGTAACGCTGCTGGATTGGGATAAGCCTTATAACTTCTAATGATATCCATCAAGTTTCTGGTCATCAAGATAAACTTAGCATTTGGGAATTGTCTTAGATGTTCCACTAACCTTAAGCATCGTTGAGGCATTTTCTGAACGACAACCTTACCCTCTTTTAATTTCTCTTCAACGAAAGGAGAAATCGGATAATGTTCCGCCTTTTCTATTAATGCTACGACTTTTGAATGCTGACCAAGAACCTCAGCAACAATCGTTGTTCCACTTCTGGGCATGCCCATAATGAACACGAGTTTTCCAGCCATTTTAAAATTCAATTAATCTTCTTTGATTTGGATCATAGTTATAAAATCTTTTACGAAATGTTCTCTTATGGCAATTCCAACAAAGCGTTATTAGATTTGCTGGATGATCAGTTCCACCATCCTTTTTTGGAATTATATGGTGAACCTCCAAGCCCGAATAATAAATAATACTTCCCTCCCAATTAACCTTTTTAACTGCATCACATTGATCTTTTCCACAGAACCTACATCTATACCCATCACGTTCTAATACTAGTTTTCTCGTTATTGTCCAAGCGTATGGAGAATCTTTATCTCTCTCACCTTCCTCATTAAAATCAACATAGAAATCTGGACGCTTTTTGTAACTTCTTGGATGCCGTTTTCTCCATTCTTCCAAATCAACATGAGGAATAGCTATTTTTGATCTATCAATTATCTTGACCAAGTACATTTTAGATGAAATTAACGTGTTTCTTCGGCGGATTTACTAAAGCTGCAATGATTTTGTTCTTCTGGGTCATCCAGCAATCATAGGGACATCCTCTCCTAACCATCTTCAAAAACCTTAATCTCTTCTCCCCGAACCAAACTTTCTTAAATGGCTCATCTATGCTTCCGAATCGAAAGTTAGCATCGCATTTCAAACGGCAGCAAGGGAAATATCCACTAGGAGCAACAACCCCAACGAAATCTGTATAATAGCAGCACTCACTATACACCTCACCAGCCAGATCATAAATCCTGTTAGAAAATTGAAACACCTTGAAGTTCTCATCCTCTTCCCTTTTAGCCCTTTCCATTAAATAAACGCATTCATCCCAGATACCCTCAAACAGCTTTTCCTTTAGAGGAGTCATAGCCAATGAAAACCTTATATTATCGCATCCCAACAGCTTGGCAAACTTTGCAGCTTCATGGATTTCAGTATAGTTATCCCTACATACCACAAAGCTGTAGCCGATAACATTATTTTCCGATTTTATCTCAATTAATTTCCTGAGATTCTCGATCACCTTATCGAATAAATCTACTCCCTTAATTTTCTTGAATGTCTGGGGAGTTACCGCATCTACAGAGAACCTAACCCATTCAAAGTCCTTTATAAGCTCTAGAGTTTCATCATCAAGCAGAGTTCCATTAGTAACCAAAGCCATCTCAAAACCCAGTTTTTTAGCGTATTTTACTATGTCCTTGAAGTTGGGATGTAAAAGTGGCTCGCCTCCGCCGCTTATTTCTAGTGCCTTTACTCCGATGTCTTTCCATTCCCTAAGCATTCTCTTCATAGTTTCAAAGGGAATCTCAGCTTTCGGGTCGAATGCACTAAGCTTATGAATCTTGTAGAAGCAGAAATTGCAATTTAAGTTACAACGATTGGTTAGATCAACCTGTATAAAGACAGGAGTAATTATCTTTCCTCTCTTTAACTGCTCTATCTTATCCATGTGTGCAAAGACCTTGAATGGTGAATATACATCCTCAGCCATCTTCAAGTGCTTCTTGAAGTTTTTTTATTGATTTTTCTAGTACTTCTCTACAAGGTTTACATTTTCTAAGATGCCTTCTACATACTTTACAGTTATAAATATGCCTAGTGAACATTGCTATAAAATGTACTGGAAGCAACCTAGCACCCTCAAGTCTAAATTTACTTACAATTTTAAACAAAGCTTCTTCAAGTTCCTCAACAGCATTAAAATTTATTGTTTCTATGCTCTCACAAACCGAGAGTTCCTTTTTCATAGGAGACATCCTCCACCAGTAGATTTTCCATAAGTTCAGCCCATTTAGGCACTACTTTATCCCATGAATAATTTTTAGCATTCCTAATTGCACTCCTAGAAAACTTCCTCCTCAGCTCGGAGTTCTCATAAATTTCGTACATCTTACAAGCCAAATCGGTAGGATCAACTATGCTCTCGGAGCTTATCAATGGATTAACCTGATCAGCTATAACCTTAGCAACCAAACCAGTTTTTGGCTCTGAAATTAGCTCATGTGCCGTTGAGCAACCAGTCATAACACATGTTAAACCACAAGCTTGGGCTTCAATGATAGGAAGACAGAACGACTCTCCCCTCGTTGCTAGAACAAAGCAATCAGCCATATTATAAAGCCTAGCCATCTCCTCCTCTAACAACCCACAGTTCGGTTGGTAAAGTATTGCTCTCTCATTATTCTCGTTACAAATTTCAAACCTATCCAGGCTTTCACTCGGCTTTACGCATGTAAACTTAACATAGTCTTTCAATCCCATTCTGTCCCTAACCATAACTAGGTTAATTCCATCTGGCTCATAGGGATAAGCATGACAATGCAGAACCACATGGTCTTTAAGCTCTGGCTTATTCACCAACAAGGTTCTAAACGCATGAAACAAAGAGGCGAAACCCTTCTGATGCATTCTATTCCTACCGATGGTTAGGAACACGAATTTATCCTCATAACCCAACTCCCCCCTAAGCTCCTTTCTAGCCTTCTTATTCTTCTTATAGATCTTAAGATTAACACCATGAGGAATATAAGTTCTGGGTACTGGAACAGCCGATAGTTCATTAAATACGAACCATGATGGAGCTACTAAATGATCAGCTTTCGAGAAGAGATCTATCAGAATTGGGGATATCGGAGCATACGAAATGGTAGCATGATGAAGCCATTTAGCTGGATACTTCCTAACGGTATCTGGTAAGTAATGCAACGGCTTGACCCAGATATCAAGCATGGAAACAAGTATATCTGGTTGGAAAGCCTTAAGATACGGCTCTACAGCATCAGACCCCCAGATATCGAAAGCAATAGGTAAATTAGAATTACCATACTCATCTTTGATTACTCTACCCAGCGTTTGCAAGCCAATACAAACAACTTTGAAACCATGATCTCTTAGACCCTTCACTACGTACTTTGATACTATAGCATAACCATACTGTCCATAGGTTGAATTTGAGAACCACAAAATTAGATCTTCCATATATAACCACCAACTAGATCTCCTTTCTTTAGCTTTAATCTCTCTGCAATTGGCTTTGGTATAACTATTCTATTCAATTCCTGAACCTTTGCAGTAAAAGGGCATATGCTTCCTGGTGTTAAAGTATTCATAATACTAAATTAGTAAAAAACAGTATAAAAATTTTTACATTCCTTTACCAACTACCCCAGCCAATAGAACAGCATAAGCAATCAGCAAGAGCAAAATACCTACGAAGTTAGACCCTAAGTAAAAGAAGAAAATACCGAGCAGGAATGCAAGTATGCTAGTACCAAGCACCACATTAGTAACTGGAGTGGTTTTCATATTTCTACCTTTGAGTAGATGGGTTCTCTAATTGCTGACAACCAAGCACAGTAAGTACCAGCAGTCTCAGCAACTATTGAAACTGTAGTACTAGCTGGAACTCTAACCAACGGTTTGCTAGATGTAATTTTATCATTGCTTATAGCCAAAACTGTTGATGTTCCTACCGTTACGTAAATTGTTCCACCACTACAGTAGATAGCATGTATCCATGCCTGAGTATTAGAGTCTGTAGTTCCAGAGACTAAAGTTGTGTTAGCAGCAACCGAAGTTGAGCCTGAAGTTGATAAGTGCCAAACATCACTCTCTTTAATTTCCCTTATCCAATCACCAACCAAAGGGTCATAGACTTCTTTCCTGCTATAATTTGTGTTTTTGTCTATCATCTTTCATTTACCCCCAACCTATAATTATAGGCGTATATATCTCTGGCTTGTATTTCACTTCCTCAACCTTGTACTTCCATCCGAACCAGTATAGCTTCGGTGTTATTGTAACGTTGGTTGGGTTCTCTATCTGCACAGAGGGAGCATTGTTCTTGGTTATCCAAAGGTTTATGATCTTTCCTGAACTAACTGGACTAATCCTATCTGTTAAGTAACCACCAGTTGGAGACCTGTTAGTTCCAAATCTATCAACAGCTGGTGGTTGCTTTATGTAAACTTTAACATTACCTCTGACCAAAATGGCATAGATCTGATAAATCTCCCCATCTGGTGGATCTAAATCGGATATCTCTGTATATGTTTCAGTAGCTCCAGCACTCAATGCAGAATGCACATTAACAAACATTATCGGATCTCTATTCAGAATCTTGTAATATTTAACCTCTGGAGAACCAGCTACCCTTACTTCTATATAATCTCCAATAGCCAAACCTTCTGGTCTGTCAGCTACTTCTGAGGGCATTTTTACCACCTGTGTGTGTGAAAAAATAAATAATCAAAAAAAATTTTTAAGGACTTATTACCATTCCCTTCTTCTCTACAACCACTCCTATCAATGCCCAGTCTGTGATTGTGCTAGCGGTTGTAGCATAACCCTTGATAGTTACCGTTATGTTCTGATCGATAGTTACTGGATCATCAACATATCCAGTCTTCTCTTCCCAAGCTCTAATTGGTATTATGTTCCACTTTCTGGCATCAGTTCCAGCTCTATTTATTTCTAAAGCTACCAACTCTCCAGCTCCCTCATTGTTGTAAACTCCGTTTATTCCTATAAATCTATTGTCGGAAACCTGGTATGTAGATACTATGTTTGTCCATGTATCTGCAGACATGGCAACCTCCCATACTGGTGCGGAGAACCCTAGATCTTCTGGTCTCAATGGTCTAACTACTATCTCATCCTCACCAAGAGAGAGTTCGGTCATAGCCCTCTCCTTAAGCTCTCTAACCATCTGCCTATACGCATCCAAAGCCACACCTTTTAATTCTCGATAAAACATTTTTCCACCTCCCCCCAGACCGAGTTTACCCCCTCATTACGAGAGAGCCTCGTTGATCTGGGGATTAAATTAGCTTAATCTACGGCTATTAATTTTTCTTCTTTTGGAGTTGCTGTGATCTCTGGAGTAAACGTAAACATTGCAGCGGAGGGTGTAACCATCATGCCTTTTACTATGTCAACGATCTCATCAACCAAAACATCTATTGCTGCAACTCCAACAACCATATCTAAATCGGGGCTGATTCTACCCTGTAGGCTTAGATACAATCCACCGACACCGAAAGCAATTCTGGCAACTCTTGATGTTGATTGTCCCATGATACCCTGTGGCATTGCTTGATCTATCATAGGGCTTATTTCCTTTATACCTCTTCCTACCAACTTACCAGTTATGATTTGTCCTGCTGTTCTGGTATCCATTTTTCCATCTAACTAACATGTGTTATTTAAAATATAAAAAAATTTTCATAAAAATATTTTTGCTGAAATTTTTTAGTTATTTAATATGACTCTTAAGAAAGTGGCTCAAGGGCTAATTGGCATCGGCTTTGTTGGCTTAGGTATAGCTCTTTTACCTGGAGCATTAGCAGAGCCAACACCACTTGGAGAGGCTGTTATTGCTGGTGTAACCTATACAGGTATAGAACTAATTAAGAAGGCTTTTGAGTGAAAATGGTCTCGATAAGAGAATTATTAAAGAGGGAATTAGAGAGAATGCCACCCGAAGAGCTAAAGAAGCCTATAATAGCTAGAATGGGGAAGAGCAAGGATGTAATTACTGGAAAGGAGCTAAAGGAAATTCTCGGTGGCAAAGGTAGCTCACTAGGAGGTTCAAGCCCTAATGTCCTGACACCAGAGGAAGAAATAAAGAAAAAATTGAAAAGAATTTTGGGCTAAAAATGCCAGATAGAAATAAAGTCCTGTATATAGAGCCGATATACGATGATTTTGCTATAATGTATGCCATTCATACCGAGCAGATAGAACAAGCTGCTAGAAAGCTAGGCTATGATGTAATCTCGGTCAAAGATGCTGATGCTATCCCAAGAAGAATCTACGAGATAATAGCTAGAGAAGATCCGTACTGGATTTTTTCCGTTGGTCATGGTTGTGAAAATATAACCACAGTCTATAAGAGGAAGGATTTATTCTGGGTAGGTAGCTGCGGCGATCACATTCACCACGATAAGAATATTTATATGCTTAAAGGGAGGGCTGTTTACCTACTTTCATGTTCATGCGGAGTTAATTTAGTTCCAGAGATAGTAATGGCTGGAGCTGAAATGTCCGCTGGTTACAGAGATGACTTCTGGTGGGTAGTTGATCCAGAGAAACCGCCAGAGGAAGACCCCTATGCTAAAGGTTTCTTTGACGCTGCAAATACATTCATGATCTCTTTATTAGCTGGTAAGACACCCACCGATGCAGCTATGGATGCAAAAGCAAGGTTTAATTACTGGATTGACTATTGGAAGAAGTGGCTTGAAGAACATCCAGATGCCTCTCCTAAGGATAGAGCTAGGGCATTGTTGGCGATAAGACTTCTGGAGCATGATAGGGACATCTTAGTTACGTATGGTTACGTGAAAGCTCTACCACAGCTAAGCTTATTGATTGCAGCAATTCCGTTTGGATTGGCTTTTCTTTCAAAAGAAATATTTACTAAAAAGTGAAATTTTTTAATATGGACTGGATTAAGGTTGCTGCTGCTGCATTTGGTGGTTATGTAATCGGAAATTTCATAATTTTCAAACAACTTGATGCTACAGATTACTGGGAAGTTCTTGGATACATACATGGCTTGGTTAGAGGAGCTGGTTCTAAGGAGAAAGCATTGCAAAACTTAGTAGAATGGAGAAATTACTGGATGACAGAGAGACCCTATCTATCATGGCTGATTGAGCATTTCTATCAGCATGGCTTATATGCAGCCGATGTGATCTACGGGTAAAATGAGCATTATACGTAAGAGAATAGAAGTGATAGGAGCAAAAGATGGGAAAGTAACCAGAAGGGAGCTTAATGCTCTTTTTGATAGTGGTGCTACTCATAGCTTCATAAGGAAGGATATAGCTGATGAATTAGCTGAGATGTCCCCAGTTCCAGAGATATATTCTGAATTCAGAGGAGCAACTGATAAAGCAACCATAAAAATTGAAGGTTTTGTTCCACTATTTGCAAAGATTAAAGATTGTATAATTGGTGGCGGATTTATGGTAGTTAAAGATTTAAAGGAGGACATGGTAATTGGTGCTGATATCTTACAAACTCATAAATTAAAAATTGATATGGCAAAAGAAGATATAGATACCTCAACTTGTGAACCTTATCGCTTTTGAAAAATGACAAACATAATAGATGACATAATAAAAGCATTTCGTGGATTTGCAGGTGGAGCTTTACTTTCTGGTCTGGGATTCATAGGACTGACTACGGTCTCACCACAAATAGAGGATAGGAACATAAAGTTAGCATCACAATTAGCAAGTCTCGGAGCAATAGGTTACGGATTCTACCAGATGTACGAGTCAATTTCTCCAGCACCAGCCGAGTGGATTCAAGAAGGAGAGAAATTAAATGTTGAGATCCTAACTCCAAAGCCAAATGATAAGTGGAAGAAAGCCCAAGCAGTTAGCTACTGCATAATTGCAAACGTAGCAAACCCCTACCCCAAGAGGTTGAAATTCAAAGCTTGGTTCTACATGGCAAAGATAGTTAATCCAAAGGGATTCGTTATTAGAGAGAGCCAGATACATACAATAGAACCTTACGAGACCATTCGAATATCGAAATGCGTTCTAGGCACTGATATAGTTAATTGGGAGGACGGAGATTACGCTGTATCCATAGTTATCAGAAGCTGGAAATCTGAAGAGGAAGAACCAGCTCCAGCTCACGGATCTGCAACTGTAAGTCCAATTTACGTAGGTTGGTTGTGAAAATGGTAACGGTTAAGCCTGCTATGGCAGTAAACTGGTACGCTGGCATGATAGGAATAGTTGGCTTCCTCTCTACAGCTTACCTAGCTTACAAGCTACCAAAAGAAGCAGAGGTGGATGTTAGTAAAATTGCACTGGCATTCGTACCCGCATTGGCTGGATGTATGATTGGTGCGTACTTGATCGAGCAAGGAGCAAAACTATGAATAAAATTATACTAATAAGGATTATATTCAATAAAATATTATCTGGCTTCTTCTCCTCAACATGTGGAATATTTGTTAGGCGAATAACTAAATCCAAATCCGATGCACATCTTGGACATTCTCCGCTTCCAGATCCTGAGAGGAAAAGTTTCGTTAGCTTATCCCTCTCCTCGACACATTCTTTCAGGAGCTTTGCTAACTCCTCAACCCTTTCTGGCTTTTCTCTTGCTGCGTTGGTAATTAATTCATGCAAGTGGTAACACGTGTTAATCATATGTTTCAATGCACACCAGTGTCTAGAATCAGCCCTTCCTTTAGCCCATGATTTCACCAGCTCTTGTCTGGTTCTTCTTATGTCATCGAGTAGCTTGGCTAACTCCTCACTCCTGCTTAAGTCCTTTGTCATCGCCTCTGTGATATGTTCCTCAGCGTTTAGAAGATTTGCTATTGCATATATGTGTTCGTCTTCATCCCCCCTGGATGTTATCTCCTTCAGAGCTTCAGGCATTTTTAATATTATGGTAGAAAGGTCTAAAAGAAATTTTCAGGGTGAGAATGAGGAGAAGATTAAACTGTTGTATAGACTGTTGGTTAAACATTTAGCCAAGTAGGAATTCTCGGATCTCCTCGACCTGCCTCTCCAACCATCGCCTCCCCTCATCGCTCTCGAACAATGCGTATAAATCGGGTCTCTCCCCCCTAAAATAGTTGATAGCGTCATCAACTTTGAAATTCCTAACCGCCTCCTTATCCAGCGTAAGCTTGAAAAAATAAATCAGGGTGGTGGGTAAAGAGTCCAATAAAACCCGTAATAATGAGATATCGTTCCTAATGAAGAACTCAATATCGTTAGCATCAAATTGAGCCAACACCTCAACTACCTTCCTCGACATATTGAATCAGCTCTTCTTTCGATAATGCACCTCTTTTTCCTTTCACATAGTATTTTTCATTACCGTATTTATCTCTAACTACTTTAACGTTTGATGGTGTGTGTGAAATCTGTATCAACAGATCTTGTTTCTGCCCGCTTGATGGATTTGGATTCGTGTTCCCTGGTGTATTCCCCCCAACTTGTGGCTGTGGCATTACCTGCTGTTGTGCTTGTGGTTGCTGTATCATCTGTTGCTGGTATATGGGGGATTGCATTTGTGCCTTCATCTTAGCAATTTCGGTCATTCCCTCCAGAACTTTCGGTGCTGCAACATCGAATAACTTATCTAGTGTTGATCTTTTGGTTGCCCCGCCAAGTTCCCCAGCTATCTCTTTAATTGTCTTGACCGTGTTTACGAGGTCGTTCAGCTTAGACATATCAGACCCTCCCTTCTTTAATTTCTCTAGCTTCTCTTCTAGGTTACGAATAGCACCGTAGAGTTGTTCTCTGTATCTATCCTCCCTTTCCCTCATCAGTTCAAGTTCCTTCTCCCTGATTCTCGATTCGTATTCCTGTCTTAATTTGTCAGCCTCCCTCAAGAACTGAATCGGATCTGAGCTTTTGCTTGCCAATTTCTCTACCATCTCCTTAATTTCGCTCCATTTTCTTTCTTCAGTTAATTTATCAAGAACTTTCTTTAGCTCATCTATCTCCTTCTTAACCTCTGGAGATATATCTTCTTTTTCTCCTAGTTTTTCCAGCTTTTCTCTTAATGGTGCTATTGCTCTTTCTATCTCGTCTTTTTTTTCAAGCTTATTTAGTCTATCCTCAAGCCTTTCCAAGTACTTCATGAGCTTGTTATTAATGTCTTCACCTTCACTAAAGATCTTTATCATCTCCTTCATGAAAACCTTTTGCATCATTAACTTTCTCATCTCCTTCAAGACCGTTGCCATCTCTGCTGCTATCTCAGTATCGAAACCATCCCCACCAAATCCTATAGGCATGTATGGATTTTTCATTTTCAGCATGTTTTTTAATTCTCGAATTTCCAGCTCTTTCCTCGCTAATTCCGCTGCCAACTCATGCTTAGTCAATGGAGATCTCATCAATGCCTGTACCCTATCTAAAATTGTCTCTGGTGTGAATTCATCAACCTTTAATTTATCCTCTCCCTTCTTTTGTTCCTTTTCTTTCTTTTCACCAAAATGTAGTACCTCATCTATAGCTTCTCCAAAGATTTCTCTAAATCTACCAAACCAAGCTTTTGCCATGTTCTCTGGAATACCTATGATCTTACCAACAATGTTCGGTGGAATACCAGCCTGAAATAGTCTCATCGCTAGATCTGTCTTATTTTTAGATAACTTAGAGAAGCCCTTTAGTGTTTCTAGGCTGATATATTGTGCTATTTCATCATCATACTGTTCCACAAACTTTGGCAGTTTCTTAACTTCAGCCATTTTAATAAACAATGGAAAAATAAAATATATAAATCTTATACCCAGAAAAATATAGGAAATATAAAAAATATAGAAAATTTATTTTTTATTTCTCTTATATTCCTCCGCACAGATTTTGAACCGCTCCTGAATAGGCTCTGTCCTTCTCCTGAGGCACTCTCTCATGAACTCGTTATAAGCTGAGGGTTTCCTCTTCCTCTTAGTAGTGCCTAAGTCGGGAATATCGCATTCCAACTCCATAATATCTCCAGTCTGCCTGATGACCCTACAGGTTACTATCATTTTTATAGGAGATGACTGCTGTATCCCCTTACTTCAAGATATCTTTTGAGAGCATGTCAGCCAAGAAAACACCGCCAACACTACCAACCGCTGCACCAACTGGAGTTAGTTCTCCTGCTTGCATCCTCTTAACTATCTCCATTCCAGCCAATGCTCCAAGACCCAAAATAACAGCATCTTTTAGTTCCATATTAAGGTTTAGGGAAATTCCATAAAAAAATCTAACCTCGTAGAAGTTCCCTGATCCTGATTATCTTATCGAGATCGAGATCCTCCGCCACTAAGAGAAAGACAACCATAACACACCATCTGACTATCTCACTCTCGGAAACACCTTTAGCCTTAGCCATGATCTTAATCATCTCAATTTGCTCCTTGCTGAACCTTATCGTTTTTCTGACGGTTAGTTCGGCTGTCATACCAACCACATTTTGCTGTATTCTTGTTTTGTTTATTAAATTTTTAACTAAAAAATTTTCGAGTTACTGCAAAGATGCTGTAATTTTATAAATGTCATACATCTAAATTCTAATAAAAAAGTGGTGAAAAATGGGTGCAATACCATTATCTGAGATCGGAAAGGCTATAGTATATGATGCACCAAGCCATTCGACACACGTTGCCCAGATAAAGAAAGCATCCTACATGAAGGGAGAGTATCCAAAACACTTAAAAGCGTATGCCGCAAACAAGACTGGACTTAACAAGTGTCCAGTTGAGTGTAAAGGAAAGACTGGATTGGCTTACAGTGCTTGTTTAAGAAAGTGTGCTGAGAGATTAGGAATCAAGAAGAGGTAAATTTATTTTTCTTTTTTTAAATTTTTTATATGGGCAAAGACTATATCCTCGTTCTGAAAAAAAGATCCCACAAAAAAGGAGAGACTCCAGAGCATCTAAAGGAATTCTCAGCCGATAAAACTGGTTTGAGTATCTGCCCTATAAGATGCAAAGGTAAAAAAGGGATAGAGTTCGCACTCTGCATGAAAGAATGTGCTAAGGAACTCGGAATAACTAAGAAAAAAGATTGAGAAGCTCTTCCTTTTCCCTGTCTTTTATTTGCTTTTCGGTTTTCTCGATTGCTTTTCCGACCTTCTTTGCTAATTTCTCCAAGCCAACCCCATCTATCCTCTTCTTAACCTCTTCCTTCGGTAGCAATTCATTAGAGGCTATCGTATGCAGGCTCTGGGTTAGAATGCACTTATCGGTAGCTTCCTGATCTAAGCCAGATTTTGCTCCGCAGTATTTCATGTTCGCAACGAAATCTTTTATTATCTTGATGTCCAGCTCTTTCTCGTAAGGCTTCCCAGAAATCGCCTCCAGAATGTTCCTCATAACCAATTCTGGCTCGCTACTAACCAGTTTTTCCAATTTTGCTGGGCTGGTCATTTTCACAATTTTTCTTTAACGATTAAAAATGCTTGTTTCCCCTCCTTTAAACATTTTTCTATGGCTTCCTTCTCGGATAACCCTTCCTTAACCATTTTCGAATATTTGCACGATGGGACAGCAGTTTCCATGCCTTCTAAAAGCTTCGAGTCCCACTCAAAGACACAAAACCTAGCTCCAGTTTTTGTTTTGGCACAGGATACCTTCACCTCTATTAATTCATCCTTATGCTCAGCTTCTTTCTTTGGAGATAATCTAATTAAAAACCGTTTCGGCTCTGGATATTCTGGACTAACTATAGGCTCAGTTAATGCATAGCTACCGATTTTTGTCTTGAGGTAGAGAACCGATCTATCTTTCACCTTTCTCCAGCAATTCTATGATCCTGTTTAATCTTTTAGCTATGATTACTCCAGCCACACAAGTAGCGGAGGCTTCTGGAGTTTCGTATCCTGAGCCTATGCATATCCTCTTAGCTCTCGATAGCTCATCAAATATTCCCTTCTCCTCCTCAGTTAGCTTGATTGTTTCAATGGACATTTTAGAGCGTTCCCTCTAACACAGCTTTACAATGTATTTTAGATATGCCATGAAACTTGCCCTCCTCAAGACATTCTTTATGTGCCTCTGTAATGCTTTTCCCTTCAGCAGTTTTTGCCAATACACAAATCGGGTGTGGTGCTAGTATTCCTCTTTTTAGGCACTCTCTGATTTCCTCTTGAGTTAATTCAACTGGATTATTTGGGTCTTTAGCAGCTTCAACATCCATACACTTCCAGAACCTCTTGAATCTCTCCTCTGGTGGTAATTTCGAATCCTGCTTCTCGACTTCATCCCAGCACTTTCTACTAGCTTCAGCGAACTTCTCCCATCTCTTCTTTAGTCCTGGTGGTATTTCAGCCATTTTCAGCTCCTTCAAATATATAGCCATGTTTTCTCAATTAACTTAATTGAAAAATGATTAAAATATATACAGCGAAGGGCTGTCCAGCATGTGCGGCTGCGAAATACAAGCTGAAGAAGCTGGGGGTTAATTATGTTGAAATAGATGTGGATGAAAGCCCTGAGGAATTCGAGGAGCTTGTTAAGAAAACTGGAGTGGCAGCAGTACCTATAATCTGCAATGAAAAAAAGTGTGTTGTTGGTTCTGACAAGGTAGAAGAAGTTGTTAAACGGTAGAAAACTTCTGTTAAAAAATTTATACCTGTTTTTTGCTACAATTTAATGATGTATGCAAATAGGTTTCTGGAGTTTTTAGAATGGGTAAAACAGCGTAGAAGCCGAAACACCTACGAAACTTACTATTACCTACTCCTTCCTTTTCACCGCTGGATGAGAGAGAAGAGATTAACGGTTGATACCGTAACCGATAGAGACATCTATGCTTATCTGAACTCAAGAGACTGGAGCAATTCCCAGAAGAACAAATTCATAGCCGTGATAAAGAAGTTCTTCGATTGGTATTCGAGAAGAATCCCTATAAATGATCCGATAGAGTACCAGCGACAGATGGCTAGAATAGCCTGCATCAAGGAAGATATAACATTCTACCCGCCAATTCTGACTGGAAGGAAGAACGCTCTAACTTATGATGAACTCGTAAAGTTGCTGAGAGTTGCTAGTGAGGGGGATAGACCCACAATATACCTTTTAGCCTACTTTGGTTTGAGGAAGTCGGAGCTGTTTAGCCTAACCCCAGATGACCTGATACCCGAGATGAACGCTGTCGATATCTCAAAAGTTAAGCTTGGCAAAACCAAACAAGCCAGAACTGAAAAGCTCAGGCTCTATTACAACGATTATGTTAAGGAAGTGGTCTTTCCAGCTTATTTTGAAGACCCCATAAGATGCCCAAAAACGTTTAATGCTAGGCTAGTTAAGTATTCTAAGATTTTAGGCTTCAGACTCTTTCCACATCAGCTAAGAGGCACTTTTAACACTGAAATGAGAAGGATCTTGGAGGATGATATTCTTCTTAAGGTTTTGATGGGTCATACTGTGAAGAGGAGCGATATGACAGCTAGGTATCTTTCTGATGATTATTTAGAAGAAGAAAAAAGAAAAGCCATGATTGATTTCCATTATATGACTGGGTTAAGAATGGATGGGACTTTCGAAACCTGAAAAATGGCTTGGGGTATGGATGAGCTTATAAATGTGTTGAAAAAACATCCAGAAGGTTTAACTGCTAGAGAAATAGCAAAGGAAACTGGTAGAAACTTGAGCTGGGTCTATTTCGTGGCTAATAGGCTGGAACTGAAGGGCATAATTAAAGTTGAAAGAGCAAAAAGTAAGTATAAGCCAAAGATTTATAAGCTGGTTCAGAATGGTTAAGGTTGATAAGGAATATTACAGGGAGTGGAAGGAGAAGAAGAAAGCGAAAAAAATACTTACTGAGGAGGAGAGAAGGAGAAAGGCTTTAAGCATTGGAACGGATGTATGGTATCTTAAGTGTCCTTTGTGTAATATGAGTAAGCCCTTAGAAACTTGGAAAGGTAAAACAGTCTTTAAGTTTTACGATGATGATGTACTGCAATTAAGAAGAGGTGGGGGTCGTGGAATAGGCTTTTTCAAAGTTGAAGGCTTAGACTTGAAAAGATTGAAAGAAGAGTATCAAGACATTTTTATTAACTTGAAAGAAGAAGTTGAAAAGCTCA
>Ga0116200_10000092_pt1 | contig 21292 bp, 19 predicted proteins | sample Mar14436cmmetaG_FD_94478 | JGI IMG/M metagenome (GOLD analysis project Ga0116200, IMG submission 94478) | Marine hydrothermal vent microbial communities from Guaymas Basin, Gulf of California to study Microbial Dark Matter (Phase II) - Marker... ... | reverse complement strand
TGAACAAGATTCCCTCAATACATTCTCTATATTCTCCACTGTAAAAGGGGAAATTTCTGAAATCTCTTCTTTTAAATCTTCAAGAAGAGAAGGAACATAGCCTTTAGAAAGGACTTTTTCCACTGCTTCTGCATGGTAAGGGTAATCTGAATTAAAGAAAAACTGAGAGTTTTTATACAGTTCTTCTAAGGTCCTTGTGCGGGGTTGATAAATCTCCAGAAATTTCTTCCACCATTCTTCAGTTCGCGATTTTATTGATATTCCCTTTTCTTCCAGATATTTGAGAGCAATTCTTTTCCATTCCTCAAATTCAAGTCTCTTAATATATTGGCCGTTTATCCAGTTGAGTTTATCTATATTGAACACAGCATTTCTCTTGGTTATCCCTTTTAAATTAAATTTCCTTATTAGCTCTTCTCTGGAGAAAATTTCTTCATCAGTATCAGGAGACCATCCTAAAAGGGCTATATAGTTTACCAGTGCTTCAGGAAGATACCCCATTTTTTTATATTCCAGGACATCTGTAGCTCCATGTCTTTTAGAAAGCCTGCTTCTATCCGGGCCCAAAATAAGAGGAAGATGAGCAAAACGAGGAGGAGACCATCCAAAGGCTCTATAAATAGCAAGCTGTCGAGGAGTATTGGTTATATGGTCATCCCCTCTTATTACATGGGTTATCTCCATAAGATGATCATCAATCACGCAGGCAAAATTATAAGTGGGAGAACCATCTCTTTTTATTATGATGAAATCGTCAAAGGAATGTTTTTGAAAATTCACGTATCCATGGATTTCATCGTGAAATCCCTCCACTGCTTCATCCCAGCGAAATCTTATTACTGGTTTTCTTCCCTCTTTTTCAAATTTTTCTCTTTGCTTAAGAGTCAAGTTTCTGCAACGTCCATCATATCGAGGTACTTCTTTCCTTTTGATCATCTCCTTCCTTCTGGCTTCCAGTTCCTCAGGAAGACAGTAACAGAGATAGGCCTTTCCTTCCCTCAAGAGTTTCTCTGCATATTTACGATAAATTTCAAATCTCTGGCTTTGAAAGTAAGGGCCATATTCTCCTCCCACTTCTGGCCCCTCATCCCAGTCAATACTTAGCCATTTCAAACTCTCTATTATTTTCCCTATCAACCTTTCATCTGACCTGGTGATGTCAGTATCTTCTATTCTTAAAATAAATTTCCCACCCTCATGTCTGGCAAATAGCCAATTGAAAAGAGCAGTGCGTGCTCCACCGATATGCAGGAACCCTGTGGGAGATGGAGCAAATCTAACCCTCACCATAACTCATTCCCAATTTCCTCTTATCAATTTTTCCCGTGGAAGTATAAGGGAAATCTTCTACAAACTCAATTCTGCGTGGAATTTTATACGAGGCCACCCTTTTATGCAAGTACCTTTTTATCTCTGTTTCAGTTATCTGGCCAGCTTTCTTAACAAAAGCCACTATAATTTCCTTATCTTTCCTTTTTACTCCCACTACTGCGCATTCCTTAATCTGCGGAATTTCCATTAACACCCTTTCTATCTCCGAAGGATAAACATTTAAACCTTTCACAATTATCATATCCTTTTTCCTTCCCACAAGGAAAAGATAACCTTCTTTGTCTATATACCCCATATCCCCAGTATATAGCCATCCTTCACGAATGACTTCCTTTGTTATCTCCGGCTTTCTCCAGTATCCTTTCATAATTGTAGGGCCTTTAATTATTATCTCCCCTATTCTACTCTTAATCTTCTCCTTATGAATTTTAATTTTTATACCTTCCAGAGGTGGACCAACCGAGCCCTCTTTTTCTCTTCCCAGAGGATTGAGAGATACTACCGGAGAAGCTTCTGTAAGTCCATACCCTTGTAAGATGGGTATATTAAATTTGGTTTCAAACTCCTTTTCTAAGGAAGGGAGCAGTTTTTCACCGCCGGAGACGCAAAAACGAAAAGGTAGAGAGGAAATAGGTAAATCCACCAGAAGTTTGTAAATGAAGGGAATGGAAATAAAAATGGTGGTTTTATGCCGGAGAAGGATTTCAAAAGCCTTCTCAAAGAATTTTATCTCGGGTGAGATAACCACTCCTGCACCTGCAAAAAGGGGGGTTAAAAGTGTGGTGGTAAGGGAAAAAGAATGAAAAAGGGGTAAAACTACAGAAAATCTATCTTCCGGATATACCTTTATTCTTTTTAAACAACCTATTATGTCTGCAATTAAATTTTGGTGGGTAAGAATTACACCCCTTGGGAAACCCGTACTTCCTGAAGTGTAAATAATTACAGCCTCTTCAGTGGGTGAAGGTGAAGATATCCCTTTTTCTTTACATTCCGGTAGGAAAAATACATCAGCAAAATTACTGAATAACTTCTGTTTTTCTTCAAATTTCGAGGAGATTAAAATTACTGCTGGTAAAACATCTTTTATTACCTCTACCATTTGTTCACCTAAAAGGTAATTAATGGGGACAGGAATACCTCCTGCATGCATTACGCCAAAAAGAGAAAATACAAAATAAGGAGAGTTCTCAGAAATTATGGCTACTCTATCCCCTCTTTTTAATCCTCTTTTCTTCAAGAAAGCGGATATTTCACAGCTTTTTTCCCAAACTTCCCGGAAAGTGTAGTTTTCTTTTTCTGTAAAGAGGAAGGTTTTTTCTCCTATTTTTTCTTTATTTTCTTGAAGTTTGCTTAGTATATCCATTAAGGTCTTTTACCCGCTTCTTTCTGGGGTAAATTTTTCCTTAGGTAGGTATTTCTCTATGAATTCTGGTCTCACCCTTTTAAGTTCAGACTGAGGTAAGAGTGTTAAAAGTTTCCAACCAAGATCTAAAGTTTCTTCAATACTTCTTTCTTCATATTCACCCTGATTTACATAGACTTCTTCAAAAATCTCTGCGAATTTATAGTAAATACGGTCTAATTCGCTCAAGGATTCCTCTCCCAGGATTACTGCTAATTCCTGAACCTCTTTTCCATGGGCATAGGCAGAGAAAAGCTGATTGAAAAGATCCGCATGATCTTCTCTTGTCTTCCCTTTTCCTATTCCTCTGTCTTTTAAACGGGAAAGGGAAGGCAATACATCGATGGGAGGATAAATACCTTTTCGATGAAGGGAACGAGAAAGGATTATCTGTCCCTCAGTAATGTATCCTGTAAGATCGGGGATGGGATGTGTTTTGTCGTCTTCAGGCATAGTAAGAATTGGCATTTGAGTTATTGAGCCTTTTTTTCCTTTTATCCTTCCTGCTCTTTCATAAATACTTGCTAAGTCTGTATACATGTATCCTGGATACCCCCGTCTTCCTGGAACTTCTTTCCTTGCAGCTGAAATTTCTCTTAAGGCCTCACAGTAATTGGTCATGTCCAGAAGAATAACCAGGACATGCATATCTTTGTGAAAAGCTAAATATTCAGCACAGGTCAGAGCAACCCGGGGGGTAGCTATTCTTTCAATAGAAGGGTCATCAGCAAGATTGAGAAAGACTACCGTGCGGGAAAGAGCCACTCCTTTCTCGAAACTTTTAAGAAAAAAGTCAGCTTCTTCAAAGGTTATCCCCATACCTGCAAAAACTACAGCAAATTTTTCTTCTTTCCCCAAAACTTTTGCCTGTCTTACGATTTGAGCAGCTACACGGGCATGGGGAAGTCCTGAGCCGGAAAAAATGGGGAGTTTCTGTCCTCTAACCAATGTATTTAAACCATCAATTGCAGAGATACCTGTTTGAATAAACTCAGAGGGATAATCCCGTGAGTAAGGATTTATGGGACTTCCATTGATATCCAGAGTTATCTCTGGAATTATGGGAGGGCCATCATCCCTCACCCTTCCCATTCCATCAAAAACTCTTCCCAGCATATCCAAGCTCAAACCAATTTCAATTCCCTTCCCTAAGAAGCGGACTCTGGTGCGGTAGATATCAATACCCGTTGCTCCTTCAAACAACTGCACCAGTGCTTTATCCTCATGAACCTCCAGAACCCTGCCCCTTCTCAAACTCCCATCCGGTGCAGTAATTTCTATCAGTTCATCATATTTCACACCCTCTACTTCCTCCACCAAAACCAATGGGCCGGAGATTTCTCTTACAGTAAGATATTCTTTAAACATGAGCCACTTCTCCTATTTTCCTTACTCTTTCCAAAAGGTCAGATAAAGTCTTCTCATCCTCATTTTTTACATATCTCATCCTTGCAATTTCCTCTCTAAGAGGATGAGAAAGCAAATCTTGAATATCTTTCCCTTCTTCCAGTAATTTAAGAAGTTGATGATGGAATTCCAAAATAATTTTCAGCATAAGATACTGCTTTTTCAAAGGCGAATAGGTATCCACAGGGTCAAAGGCATTTTGATGCAGGAAATCTTCTCTGATTGACCGAGCGGTCTCTAAAAGAAGGCGATCCTTAGGAGATAGACTCTCTATCCCCACTAATCTCACAATTTCTTGAAGATCTGCTTCTTTCTCAAGGATTTTTAAAGCTTCATTTCTCAAGTTTAGCCAGTCTTCTGCTATTTCTTTCTTCAAACAACTTTCCAGATTCTCCACATATAAGGAATAACTGGTAAGCCAATTAATTGCAGGAAAATGTCTCCGGTAAGCTAACCAATCTTCCAAGGACCAAAAAACTTTCACCACTTTAAGAGTTGCCTGGACTACAGGATCGGAAAGGTCACCACCGGGAGGAGAGACAGCTCCAATTATTGATAATGTCCCTTCCCTACCATCTTTCCCTATGCATATTACTCTACCTGCTCTTTCATAAAATTCGGCCACTCTTTGAGGAAGATAGGCTGGATATCCCTCCTCTCCAGGCATTTCTTCAAGCCTACCCGATATTTCCCTTAATGCTTCTGCCCAGCGGGAAGTAGAATCAGCCATCACTGCAACGTTATAACCCATGTCTCGGAAATACTCTGCAATTGTCACCCCAGTATATATAGAAGCTTCTCGAGCAGCTACAGGCATATTAGATGTGTTGGCAATAAGAACTGTTCTATTTATAAGAGGTTCTCCTGTATAGGGATCCTCTAATTCAGGAAATTCAAGAAGCACTGAAGCCATTTCATTTCCCCTCTCGCCACATCCTATGTAGATGATGATGTGAGCGTCGCTCCATTTAGCCAATTGATGTTGTAAAACAGTTTTCCCTGAACCAAACGGCCCTGGAACACAGGCTGTTCCCCCTTTTGCAAGGGGAAAGAAAGCATCTATTACCCTTTGCCCTGTGATAAGTATTTTTTCGGGAGGGAGTTTTTTCTTAAAAGGCCGAGGTTTCCTAACCGGCCATTTTTGAAGCATAGTGAGAGATATTTCTTTTCCATCTTCAGTTTTTATGACCGCAATTTCTTCCTCAATGGTGAAGGAACCACCTCTTATTTTTTTGAGTTTTCCTCTAATTCCTGGGGGGACGAGTATCCTATGTCTTATATATTTAGTCTCCTGGACCTCTCCTAAAATATCTCCTTCTCCTATCTCCTCATCCTCTTTAACTGCAGGCTCAAAATCCCATTTTTTCTCCCGAGACAGAGGAGGTATATCCACTCCCCGAGTTATAAAATCTCCCACTTCTTCTCTCATTACATCCAGTGGTCTCTGAATACCATCAAATATGGAAGTAAGGAGTCCAGGGCCTAATTCCACACTGAGAGGTGCGCCAGTGGTGATTACAGGCTCACCCGGACCAATTCCGGATGTATTTTCATAAACCTGAATGGATGCTTCATCTCCTTTTAATTCAATAATCTCTCCTACAAGACCCGCATTCCCTACTCTTACCACATCATACATCTTAGCACCCGGAATACCTCGGGCAATCACCAAAGGACCCGCAACTCTAACAATTTCCCCTTTCATAGCTCACTCCGATTTCTTAAAGCTTCTCTAATTGTAGCTTCATCAACATATTCAATCCTCGCACCTACAGGTATACCCCTTCCCAAACGAGTAATTTTTAGGGGGAACTTTTTTAAAAAATCTTTTAGGAAAAGAGCGGTTAACTCTTCATTCACAGCCAAGATCACTTCCTTCACTTTTCTTTCTCTAACTATTTCTTCCAGCTCTTTCAATGGGAGTTCCTGGGGTTTTTCTCCCTCCCAAGGTGAAATTTTACTACCTAACACAAAATACTTTCCTTTATATTCTTTGGAATTCTCAATTACTTCCAACTGAGAGGGTTCTTCTACAATTAAAAGTAAAGAGGAGTCTCTCTCTGGATCTTGACAAATTTTACAAGGATCTTCTTCGGTTAAATTTCGACATCGCGAGCAGAATTTAACCCTTTCCTTTAATTTAAGGAGAAGGTTAGCAAATTTCTCTATTTCCCCACTCTTAAATAGATGAAAAGCTATTCTCTCTCCACTGCGTGGTCCTAAACCCGGTAATTTGGAGAGAAAAACAACAATTTCCTGAAAACTTTCCGGATACATTTTTCTCAGAATAAGGGAGGTATAGGAAGGCCTCCAGTTAGTTTTGTCAATTCCTCCATCCATATCTCCCTTGCTTTCCTCATGGCTTCATTCACTGCTGCTATTATAAGTCCTTCCAGCATTTCTACATCTCCCATTTCCAATACTTCTTTATCAATCTTTAAAGATACTAAATTTTGATTTCCATCCACCACTGCCTTCACCACCCCTCCTCCAGAAGTTGCCTCCACCTTCTTTTCCGTTAGTTCCTCTTTAATTCGCTCCAGATTCTTTTGAATTTCTTGAATTTTTTGAAATAAAATTCCCCAACCCTTACCCATTCTTCTCCTCCCGAATTACTTTTGCATTAAAGAGTTCCATGGCTTTTTCCACAATTTTATCATACTTTTTTTCTTCTTCCCTTTGTTTTTCTTTGAATTTGTAGGATAAAGATTTACCGAGACTTTTCTTGGCCCATTCTTCTAATTCCTTTCTTCCCGGGATATTCTCAAAATAACGGGAAATACAGGGAAGAGAAATCACTACCTCCTCTTCTGTGACATTTATAGGTTTACTTTGTTTTAATGTAGCATAAAGAGTCCTACTTAAATCTTTGGCTTTTTCCAATATCAACAGCCAGGGGTCTTTACTTTCTTTCTTTTGCCAATTTTTTAACTTCAAGAGGCTTGCTTCTAAAGTCAAAATTGGCGTATCTGACCTTTTTACTTTCTCTCTTATTTCTAAGAACCTTTCTACTAATTCCACAATTTCTCTTTCCTCCCAATCATCAATCAATGCACTAAAACCCTCAACTTCTTCTTCCCAGTTTTTATCTTTCACTCCCAGTTTATAAAAAAGCAAGAGTTTTAAAAAATTCGCAATTTCCTCTAAAAACCCCTCCATGGGTTTCCCTTGGGAAAGAAAAGTCTGGGTAAGCGCCCAAATTTGCGGGAAATTCCCTTCTTTTAGTTTTTGCACAAATTTCAAGAGAAAATCTTTTCCAACCCTCCCCAATAAGTTATTTACATCTTCCTCTTTTATTTCACCTTCAACAAAAGAGGCCAGTTGATCTAAAATGCTTTCAGCATCTCTAAGACTTCCATCCGAAACTTCCGCAATTATCTTAAGAGCCTCCTTTTTTATTTTTATTCCTTCAGCAGTGGCAATGTGTTGGAGCCTCTCCATTAAAAGAGTTGTGGGTATTTTATGGAAATCAAATCTCTGACATCGGGAAAGGATAGTTAGAGGAACTTTATGAGGTGCAGTAGTTGCAAAAATAAAACATACATGAGGGGGTGGTTCCTCAAGGGTCTTGAGCAGGGCATTAAAAGCCTCTGTGGTAAGCATATGAACCTCGTCTATTATGTAGATTTTGTATCTGGATTGAGTAGGGGCGAATTTGACATTTTCCCTTAATGCCCTGACTTCATCAATTCCACGATTTGAAGCTCCATCAATTTCCAACACATCCATATTCTTACCTTCTGTAATGCTTTTACACTGCAGGCATTGATTACAGGGTTCAGGAGAAGGACCCTTTTCACAATTTAAAGCCTTAGAAAGGATCCGAGCTGTAGTCGTCTTCCCCACCCCTCTTGGGCCTGCAAATAAGTAGGCATGAGCAATCCTTCCCCGTCGTATGGCATTTTGGAGAGTAACCACCACATGGGATTGTCCCACAACATCACGAAAAAATTGAGGCCTCCATTTCCTTGAGATTACCTGATATGCCATTCTTCAAAGATTTTATTTAGTTATCCGGTGGCCGTGCACCTCTCCGTCGACCTCTTCCCCCAGGCGTACCCGGACAGGTGACTCCAGCCAGACTACCCTGCAGCACCTGAAGGAACTACTTACCGTTGCTCCCTTCCGGGCCTGGCGGGGTTCGTAGCCCTTCAGTGCACAGGATCCAGCCTTCAACATCCCTTATCCGGGCCGTTTCTGAAGAAAGAACCAGCCTCGGGAGAGGAATTCCACCCTGCTATAGCGGATTGCAGGTACAGGGCACCGCTACCTCCCCGTGTAGCACGGCCACCGGAGCCACAAATCATTTTAAAGTGTCTCCGTAAATAGCGGAGAGGGTGGGATTCGAACCCACGTTCCGACTCTTCGTCGGAAAACGCCTTAGCAGGGCGCCGCCTTAAGCCACTCGGCCACCTCTCCTTTTTCTATCTAATTTTACCAAATTTTACCTTCTTTTTTCATCCCTGCTCAGATTTTCGTTTACCTTTCTGACAAATTTCTCTTCTATCTCCTCATACCTTCCCAGCAAAGCCAAGTCTCGGTATATATCCCGGTATTCTCTGGGGGATAAACCACTGTACTTGGCAAGAAGAGCCATTTCATCCGAAATAGTGGTGAGAATATTTAGTTTTTCTATTTCATTTTCAAACTCAGCTAACTCTTTCATATATACCTTGAAGGGCTTCCCACCTATCAAATAAGGAAAGGGAACCCAAAACTGAGGAGGGAACAAAAATTTTACTTTGTACTCCAATCCTATTTTTAAAAATTTCTCATATGAGCAAGTCAATTTAAAGCCAAATTTTTCAGGATTTTTTCCCCAGGTAGTTTGAGGGGTCAAAAGAGGAAATTGTACCGGAGTAGAATGGGGTCTCACTTCATTAAGCAATTCTAAGGTTTTTTTCATTGTCTCTTCATTATCCATCGGGGTGGGATATATCAAACTTCCTGCCACAAATATACCTGCATCCTTGGCACTTTTCAAAGAATATTTTATTTTCTCTACACTCACCCTTTTATTCATAGCATGGTCTAATATCTTCTGACTGCCAGATTCAATCCCAAAAAATATAGCGTAGCAACCCGATTCTTTTAGTTTTTTAAAATCTTCGGAATTGCCTCCCCTCACATGGCCAAATGTGGTGTATTCAATATCCAAGTTGTTTCTAATTATAGCTTCCGCAATGTTCTTTAAAACTTTAGTAGGTGTGGAAGAGCCAGCATATCGAAAAATTTTAGTATCGAATTTTTCTTTCAACCTTTTTATCTCCTCAATTATTCTTTCCGGAGATTTTAATCTAAGCCTACCACTTTTTACAGGATGAATACAAAAATAGCAAGAATTATTGCAACCCCTGCTTTCATCTATAACAAACATTTTTATCTTTTGAGAGTTCCCTTCCATCACCGGATATATTTCAGGATCATATACTGGGAATGGAAGAGTGTCTAAATCCTTGATCCATTCCACAGCAGTAGTGATAAGTTGATTACCTTCTTTGAAAATCAAATTGGGTATATCCAGTAATCTGCCTTTCCCAGAAAAGAAATCAGCCAATTTAACAATAGTGTTTTCTCCCTCTCCATAAACTAAAATGTCAAAGTAGGGATAGAATTTTAGAATATATTCTCGGAATATATCCACATGGGGACCTCCTCCCAGCACAGGTAGATGAGGGAAGTATTTCTTTATGGTTCGAGCAAAAGTCACTGAACCCTTAAATCCATCACCATTCCAGAGTTTAAATCCAACAAATAAAGGATTTTCTTTCTCAAGGAGTCCACAAAATTCACGAGCCATTCTTTCTACTTCTCTTTCCCAATGGACACGTAAAATTTTCTCCCATTTCATCAACCTCCACCATTCTTTCCACCCTACCTTTCCACCTTCTAAGATCCGCTTCAATAAGGGTTCAATTTTTTTAGAAAATCGATGGGGATAGAGTCTCCGGATAATCTGGGGTAAATTGTAGTCAAATATCTTTACTCTATAACCCTCTTCAATTAATGCACCTGCAAGATTGGCAAGGCCATTATCCGGTAAAAAATTTGTAGGAGAAAAAGGATAACCTGCATAGGAAACCAGAAAAATCGGTCTATCTCTCTTTATACTCATCTTTTACTTTCACCTTGGTTTCATACTGAGAGGAGGGTATAGGTTCCAATAATTGACTTAACTTCTTTTTAATTTTCTCTAACACTTCTGGAAATGGTCTGCACTCAAGGACTACCCTTATACCCTTTTCTGAGGGAAAATGGCGAAAATGGATTCCAAAAACTATTCCTAATTTGCGTAAGAAATCTTCCATTTCTCTTTTAATTCTTTTGGTCTCATAAACAGATAATCTTTCTCCATCCGTCAGAAAATGTGTATGTATCCAGGTTTCTCGTATCTCTTTGATTTTCATTATAGCGGAGAGGGTGGGATTCGAACCCACGTTCCGACTCTTCGTCGGAAACCCCGTTTCGAGCGGGGCGCTTTCGGCCACTCAGCCACCTCTCCGCTAAAAATTTTACCAGAAAGCACTTAAAAGAAAAATTAACCCTTGATTAAAGGGAAAGGATTTATTATTTTAAAAAGATGATTATAAAAGGTCGGGTACATAAATTGGGAGATAATATTGACACTGATGTAATAATTCCTGCACGATACCTCGTAACTACTGACTTAAAAGAACTTTCCCATCACTGCTTGGAGGGTATAATTCCTGAGTTCTACAAGAAAGTCAGCTTGGGAGACATCATTGTGGCTGGAGAAAACTTTGGATGCGGTTCCTCCAGAGAACATGCACCACTTGCTATTAAAGGATGCGGAATTTCAGCAGTGATTGCAGCTTCTTTTGCTCGTATATTTCTCAGAAATTCAATAAATGTGGGGCTTCCCGTTATCGTTTCCCCACAAATTTCTTCTTCCACAGAAGAGGGAGATTGGCTGGAAATAGATTTGGAAAAGGGAATAGTTGTAAATCTCACAAAAAATTTCACAGTTTATGTTGAACCTTTCCCTGAATTTTTACGAGAAATAATTTCATGTGGTGGATTAATGGAATGGTATAGGAAAAAAATTAAAAAAGATAAACTTTAACCTTCTCCCCTTTTTCGATGATCTCCTGATTTTCCGGAACATGTACTATCCCTTGTGCTTGAGAAATACTTGTAATATCTCCCGATTCTTTAAACACTGGATAGGCTTTATCTCCTTCTATCTTCACTGTCAGAAATTGATGCCTTCCCAGAGGAGAGTAGACATTTTCTCCCATTTTCACCCAAACCGTTTTTTCCTCGTAAGGTAAATGCGCCATTTTCTTTAAGAAAGGCTTTAAAAAAACATAACCTATTATCAGACAGGAAGCAGGATATCCAGGTAACCCCAATATAATTTTCTCCTCTATTTCCCCACAGAGGAAAGGTTTCCCAGGTTTGGTTTGGACACCATGAAAGTAAATTTTTCCATGTTTGGATAATACCTCAGGAATCAAATCTTTCTCCCCTACGGAAGTACCTCCTATAAAAATGAGCACATCCACATTTTGAGTTTCTTTTAAAGAGCCTTCAATTATTTCTTTCTTATCAGGTAAAGATGGGGAAAGAAAAGGAATCCCCCCGCTTTCTATTATGAGAGTGAATATAGTATAGGAATTAATATCGTATATCTTCCCCTTTTTCAAAGGTTGGCCAGGGGGGACAATTTCTTCTCCTGTAGGAAGAATCTTAACTCGAGGTTTCCGGTAAACTTTCACTTTTGTCTTACCTAATGCTGCTAAAACACCAATTTTAGAGGCGGTGAGCATCTCCCCTTTCCTCAAAACCTTCTCCCCTTTTTCAATATCTTCCCCAGGCAAGGAAACACTCTCTCCCGGATACACTGGTTTTTTAATCTTTACCCTTCTTCCTTCTAATTCTGTGAATTCCAGCATCACTACAGCATCTGAACCAGGGGGCAAAGGTGCTCCAGTAGCTACCGCCACACATTCTCCTTTATTTACTCGTAAATTCTTAACTTCCCCTGTCCTCAATCTTCCTTTGTATTTCAAAACCACATTATTCCGCGGAGATGCAAAAAATGTATCAGATGCTTTCACTGCATAGCCATCCATAGAAGCGCGTGGATAAAAGGGGATATCAAAAGGAGAGACTATATCCTCCGCTAATACACGCTGATAAGCCTTTATTATAGGGAGCTCCTCTACCTCATTAATAGGTTTGGCCAGGTTGAGCAGGGTATTTAAGGCTTCTTCAAACTTAATTAATTTCTTAAGTAAAGCCATAGAATTTATATAAAAATTATACTTCTCAAATTTTCTTCACAGCAATAGCCTCCATCTCTATCAAGGCTCCTTTGGGTAAATTTGAGACTTCAACTGTGGTTCTGGCAGGGTAAGGGGGAGAAAAATAACGGGAATAAACTTCATTTAGCCGGGAAAAATCTTTGAGATTTTTAAGAAAAATTGTGGTTTTAACTACATGGGATAAAGTCATACCTGCTTCTTTTAGTATAGCTTCTAAATTTTTTAATATCCTTTGCATCTGTTTCTCAATCCCTTCCTCTAATTTCCCGGAAGAGGGTTCAATGCCCAACATTCCTGAAACAAATATATACTCCTCTGTTTCAATTGCCTGACTGTAAGGGCCCAGTGCCCTCGGTGCTTTGTTAGTTTCAATAACTCTTTTCATTTTTTACCTCCCATAATATCTTCACTTCTTTAGCAATCTTTTCAGGCCTGAGAGAAAATAGACATTCTCTGGTTTCACAATAATTCTTACAAGGAGAACAGGGAAAATTGGAGTAAATAATTCTTACCCTTTTGCCTCTTGGCCCCCAGTGAAAGGGAGAAGTAGGGCCAAAAATTGCTAAAGTAGGAACACCTAAAAAAGCAGAAAGATGTGTTACACCAGAATCGTTCCCTAAATACAGGCATGAGTTTACAAGTAAGTTAATAAGCTCTGGATAAGGAGGATGAAAAATTACCTCTCCCAATTTTTCCCACTCATTTTTTTCGTTCATCTCTGCTTCTCCCAAAAGAATTTTTATGGGAAAGGATAAAATTTTACATAATTCTTGAAAATATTCCTTAGGCCATCTCTTGTGTTTGCTACCACTTCCCGGATGTATGATTAAGTAGTCTCCCTTTTTCCATAGATCTGGAAAAACAGGTGAAAGTCCATTTAAAATTTTATTAAAGGTTCTGGTGTAAAAATCCAAAACATGACTATCTCCCCGTTCTTTTAAGGATATCTTCACAAGTTTCTCACCCAAAATGGCACTAAGTCTTTCTTCCGCCTTTCCTAAAGAAAAGGAGATTACCCAATCCTGAGCCCTAAAAAATCTTCTCCAAGAAGAGGGAAATTGATGATCCAAATAGAGAAATAAAGTCTCTGGAGTATCTAAAGCTAAGGTCAAAGAAGCAAGATTAAGCGAAGTTATGAGAGGGATAAATTCTCTCCTTATCATTAAGGTAGTTTGAATACCTTTTTCTTTTAAAGAATTGAGTATGGGGAAGAGCAAAACAATATCCCCCAGCGTGCCACTTTTTAAGAGAAGGATCTTCACTGGGCGGGTAAAGAGATAATAAAAGTGGTTCCTTTACCTACTTCCGATTCCACTCTAATTTCCCCTCTATGTTCATCCACAATTTTTTTGGTAACAGCAAGCCCCAGACCCGTTCCCTCCATCCCTTTACTAGAAGTGAAGGGTGTAAAAAGATGGGATAACATCTCAGGCGGAATCCCTCTTCCATTATCTTTCACCCGTATTTCGACACCCTCCTCAATTTTCTGGGAAGAAATCACTATTTCACCATTTTCTCCTATTGCATCTATTGCATTGATAATAAGATTTGTAAGTGCTCTGTGAATGCCCATGGGATCTACCATCATTGTCTTAACTTCGGGATCATAAACTCCTTTAAGGATAATACCCCTTTCTTTTGCCCTTTCACTGAAAAGCTGTCTTACTTCTTCTAATAATTCATTGAGTAAAACCGGGTTTTTTACTGGTTTCCTCTCTTTGGAATAGGTCAGCATATTGAGAACTAAATCTTCCACTTTTCTTAAGGCCTTTTTAACCACATCCCATCCTCTTTCCAGCAATAGAGGTTTCTTTTGAGTTATTCCCACATCAACTAAAGTTTCGCCTCCTTTAATTCCCTGAATAATATTTTTTATGTAATGTGCCATCCCAGCTACTGCCATCCCTATACCTGCCAGACGTTCCTTTTTAAGGTTCTCCTCATATAATCGTGCATTTTCAATAGCCATACCTGCCTGATGTCCAATGATAGTAAGTAGTTCGAGGTCTTCACTTTTGAAAGCTCCTTTGGATAGTAAAGTATCTGTATAAATCACCCCCAGAATATTTTCCTTTCCCACAAGAGGTACACACATCGCTGAATGTATATGAGAAGAAATTACACTTTTTCTATTCCGGAACCTCTCATCCTGCATGGCATCTGAAGTAATCACTGATTCTCCCTTTTTAAAAACTTCTTCCACTATGGTAAAACTAATTCTCAAGGGAGATCTATCATCTTCACTCCTCCTTTCAGCCACTTTTTTGAACCCTTCATCTCCCTTTAAGAAAATCACCCCTCGATCCGCCTTCAAGACTTGGAAAATCAAATCCAAAGTTTTTTCTAAAGCTTCCTCCAGTGTCTGGACAGAATGGAGTATCTTACTCACTTTGCATAGAATTTCTAAATGTCGATGTAATCTCATTGCTTCATCTAAACTGCATGGTGGTGCTAAAAGAGTTTCCATTCGCGTGGTTTGAAGAGTAAGTGAGCGAGTAATTTCTTTTAATTCTTTCTTTCCCACAGTAATTAGCGTTTGTCCCACACGAAGGGTATCACCCTCAGTAATCTTTGAAACACTAATTTTTCTTCCATTTAAAAAGGTCCCATTAGTGGAGCCTAAATCTCTTATCCACCATTCACCCCCTCTGGGTGTAAGAAAAAAATGGCGGGAAGAAACTCTTGGGTCAGGAATTACGATATCACACTCCTCAGCTCTTCCCACTATATATCCTTTTCTTTCCAATTCTATCTCTTTTAATTCCCCGCCCGGAAATTTTATAAAAAGTCTCATCTATCCCCCTCCTTTCACCCTCTCTAACTCCTCTATCACCTCTTCCATACTCTTGTATCTTTCTTCCTTTCCCTTTGCCAACATTTTACTCAAAACTTGCACAATTTTCTTGTTTATTCCCGAAAAATCTGGTTGTTCCCATAGATGTTTATTCATAATTTCTCCAATATTTTCCCCGGTAAAAGGTGGAATACCTGTAAGCATTTCATAAAGGACCACTCCTAATGCATAAATATCAGCTCGTGGATCTACCTCTTCTCCTCGGAATTGTTCTGGGGCCATATATTCTGGTGTACCCATTATTGTTCCTGTAGTTGTAAGTCTGGTTGCTTCACTGGAAAGGTTTTTGGCCAACCCAAAGTCTACAATTTTTGCCCCTTGAGGAGTAAGAATAATATTCCCTGGCTTAAGGTCACGATGAATGATTCCTCTATTATGTGCATGTTTTAATCCCTGGGCAATCTGTAAGGCAATGTTTAGAGCTTCCTCTTCTGGTAGCATACCCTTTTCACGTAAATAGTCATCTAAACCCTTACCCTTTAAAAATTCCATTACTAAAAAGTGATTGTTCTCATCTTTACCTACATCCAAAATACACACGATATTGGGATGATGTAGAGTTTTCATAGCCTCTGCTTCTCGATGGAATCTTTTGACAAAAGCAGGATCCTCTGCAAGATTCTTTTGCAGTACCTTTAATGCTACAAAACCTTTTCTACCCCGTGTACATGCTCTATAAACTATAGCCATACCTCCTCGCCCTAATTCCTCCACCACCCGATATTTTCCAATCCACGGTGAAGTAACAATTCTCATCTTTAAAGAAAGTGAAGTAAAGGTAAAAGTGAAATAACAGGGAAATAGAAGAAGGGAGATATCCCAATAATAATTTTTCTCCAAGAAGAGGAAGAGAGAAGGGAAAAATAAAACCAGCGATAAAATCAAAAGAGAAAAAAGGGCAAGAGGAGTGCTTACAAAAAGAGCCAAAATACAGCCTATTATGGAAAATAAGATGAGCAGGATAAATGATAATTTCCAAGGGGATTCTTTCAAAAAATTTCCTTGGAGAAGATTATGAAGTATATTTGCCTGAACTTCTACACCTGGCAGGTATTCTCCTTTAAAAGGTACGGGGAAGAAATCATGAAGTTCGGGTAAGGTCACTCCTACAAGTATTATTTTATCCTTTAATCTGCTTAATTTTATTTTCTTCCTTAATACATGCACTAAAGAAAGGGAAGGAAATGTGCCTCTCCTTCCAGAAAAATTAATAAGGGGAGATTTTTTTCCAGGAGAAATTTTTATACCCGTTTTTTGGGAAAGCACTAAAGCAAAACTGGGAAGCAATTGATTGTTAAATTCTTTATATAATTGGACTCTCCTGATTTTTCCATCATTATCGATGGGTAAATTTACTAATCCCCAGTCAGCTTGCTCTATAAAGGGGGTGTAAGGAAGAACAAATTTGGTTTTCTCTAAAAGTAGATTCCCTTCTTTCTTAATTTCTTTTTCCAGTTTAGCAGCAAGAACTACTGGGAGTGAGGAAAGAGCTGAAGCAAAAAGTTTGTCGTTTTTTTCGTCGCTTTTGTCAATAAATAAAATATCAAATCCCACTGCTTTAACCTCTGCTTCCTTAAGAATACGCAAGAGTTCACCATAAAGTTTTCGTGGAAGTGGCCATTTCTCCCCTAAAAGTTTTATGCTCTCTTCATCAATCTCTATTATCACTATTTCTTTTGATTTCTCCTCAGGTTTTAGATTAAAAAGGAGGTCTAAGTAATTATTGGAGAAGCTCTTCAATCCAGTCTTAAAAAAGAGTAAAAGAATAATCAGAACAGAAATAACCCCACTTACTACCCCTGTGAAGAGGTAGCGAGTATGGAATTTCCTCATCTACGTCTGGGCGGGAAAATGAGTTTCACATGATCATCATGGCTTCCAGCTATTCCATCTACACCTACAGACCTAAGTTCAACGTATAACTTTCCCCTGGGGGTTTTCTTCACGCGGTATTGGTAAGGATGTCCATAAGGATCCAAAAGATTGCTGGAAGGATCTACATAAGGGCCTTTCCAGCCTTTAACTCCAGGGTTTTTTTTCTAAGCCTTTAGTCCTTCCTGTCGAGTAGGAAATCTACCTGTATCCTGGTAAAACTTAAGAAGAGCTTCCTTAAGGATTTTAAAATCTATCTGTGCTTTCTTTTCTCCTCTTTTGGCCATAGCTATCTTCTTAACAGTCATAGCTGCCTCAACTCTTCGAGCTTCATCCAGTTCCATCATTGCTCCCACTATGTCTTTAGCCCATAAAGGAACTGATTGCTGCATTCTTTCTCTCCATTCTCTCCATTCTTTAATTTCTTCTTCTCGAAGTTTCTCCAGAGATGTAGGTGGTTTATTACTTACAATATTAGTAGCCATCATCTGGGGAACTTCGGTATATCCAGGAATGGGTCCTTTACTCTTAACACCTACTAAACCCTCCAACACACCTACCCTACTGAGTTCTTGTTCTGGGACATATTTAACAAAGTAAGTAGTTCCCCGAACACCTGTAAAAGCATTGGGAGTTTCAACATTAAATTCAGTCTCTGGAACAAATTTCTTTTTAACTACACTCCAAATTTTCCCCTTTTTGGTAAAAAGAGAAACTAAATTTTTTCCATTTTTTCGTGATGCATCTTTTATTATTAATCGAGAATTAGGAATTAAAGTGGTAAGACCAAACTCACCATAGGCCAGGGTAACTTGAGAATCTTCTTCAGTTTTAATTTCTGATCCAGGGGGGATGTAAGTGCCTTTTTCTAATTTTTTCCATTCCTTACTGTGGGGAAATTTTACCACTACATTCCCTTTAACTTCTACAACCTTTATATTTATTTTTTCTTGTGAATGGAGAGGAGGGAAAATGAAAAAGGAGAAGAGAAAAAAAATTAAAAAGGGAGCCCATTTTAGGCTCCCTAAGTTAGATAAAGGGGAGCTTCTATTTTTTCTTTCCACCCTTTTTCTCCCCTTCCTTCTTTTCCTCTTTTCCCTTTTCCTCTTCCTTCTCTTCTTCCTTTTCCATCTCCTCTTTTAATCTCTCCTCCTCTTTTTGTGCAGCGATTCTGTCTTTAATAGATGTTATCCCTCCAAAGATTGCTATTGCACCCCCCATTAGTCCTAAAAAGGGTAAAGCACCCATTAGCACATCTAAGAAATGCCCCCACCAAAATATCAATCCTATAACGCTAAAAATCACTACTATTATCCCACCTATTAAACTACCCATATCGCACCTCCTTTTTAATTGTCAGTATATTCTCTCGTTTATTGTATGTCAAGCCTTTTTAATAAAAAATGGTCGGGGCGACTGGATTTGAACCAGCGACCCCCTGAACCCCATTCAGGTGCGCTAACCAGGCTGCGCTACGCCCCGACCTTTTATTTCTTCAATATTTCTAATGCCTGGTTCAATAACTGCTCTATCTCTCTTAATTTCTCCTTTATTATACCATCAACAACTAAATTTTTCATTCTCTTCAGTTTGTTTTTAATTTTTTTCAAAGCGTATCCTTCCTCCAAAAGTGATTTGACCAGTTTTATTCTCTCAATTTCCCGCAAAGTAAATTTTCTTCTCCCCTCGCTTATTTCTGGCTTAATAATTCCTAATTTCTCCCAATATCTGAGAGTGTAAGGTGGTATGCCTGTTAGTTGACTTGTCTCTTTAATGGAAAAGTATTCTTTTTTAACCATCCTTTTCAAAAATTTCTTCTTTTTCCGAGCGTGGTTCCCGTGTCATCAAAACCTTTACTCCCTCCAAAGGGTTTAAATCTTCATATAGAACACGATAAACCACTTCCGTTATGGGCATAGGTATTCCTCTCTTCTTAGACAATTCATAAGCTGATTTTACAGTATATACGCCTTCAGCCACCTTAATCATGTTCTTTTCTATCTCCTCCCATTTTTCTCCCTTTCCTATCCTTTCACCCACATAACGATTTCGAGAATAGCGAGAGGTACAAGTTACCACCAAATCACCCATCCCTGCCAATCCCCAGAAAGTAGAAGGTCTCCCTCCCAGACTTACTCCTAACCGGGCAATCTCTGTGAGGCCTCTTGTCATTAAAGCAGCCCTGGTATTGTCTCCATATCCTAAACCATCACTTATCCCACAGGCTATAGCAATTATGTTTTTCAAAGCACCCCCTAATTCTACTCCCACCATGTCATCATGAGTGTAGACTCTAAAAAATGATGAATTGAAAATCTCTTGGATTCTTTTTGCTACCCATTCCTTTGGGGAAGCAGCCACTACAGCTGTAGGTACACCACGAGCCACTTCCTCTGCATGAGAAGGGCCGGAAAGGACTCCCAAGGGAAATTCTCCCAGTTCCTCCAGGATTACTTGGCTCATTCTTTTAAAAGTTTTTTCTTCCAATCCCTTCACCGCTGAAATTAGTAATACTGAAGGAGGAAGAGGGGGTAGCATTTTCAAGGTATTTCGAAGATAACGAGATGGAATAGCAATAACAATAATTTCTGCATCGCAAACTGCTTCCTCTAATGAAGAGGTAATTTGAATCTGGGAGGGAATACTTATACCTGGTAAAAATTTGTAATTTTCTCTCTTACTTCTCAATTCTTTTGCATACTCCGGAAATACTTCCCACAAAAATACTTTATATCCCTTCCTTTCAAGAAGAATACTTAAAGCAGTTCCCCAACCACCCGCACCTAAAATCGCAATTTTTTCCATAATGGAGGAAATCGGTTTTCCTTTCCTTTTAAAAGCCGCTGAATGTTGGAGCGATGTCTATAGATAATCAAAAGAGAGATTATTATGGCTAAAAAAATTAAAGTTGAGTGCATATGAAAAACCCACATAAAGAGGGGAAGAGAAATACTGGAAAGAATGGAGGCCAAAGATACATAACCGGTGAGAAAGAATGTAAAGCCCCATACTCCAGCAGAAAGAATTAAAGGTAATGGAGCAAGTCCAAAGAAAACACCAGCTGAAGTGGCAACACCTTTACCTCCTTTAAATTTAAGAATAAAAGTCCAAATATGGCCAGCAATACTTCCAATTCCTCCAAAGATTTTAAGTAGTACTTCCTCACCTCCAAACAAAGAAGCTATTAAACCCCCAATCAGTACTCCTCCTACCCCCTTGCCTGCATCTAATAGAAATCCTAAAATTCCAAAAGGCTTACCGCAAATCCGAGCTAAATTAGTAGCTCCAATATTTCCACTTCCCACTTTCCTTAAATCCACACCCCTCAATTTCCCGAGAAGATAACTAAAGGGAATGGAGCCAAGAAGATAACCGGCAAGAAAAGATAAAAAGAAACTCATTTCCTCACAGTTTTTATTTTAATATTTATTCCCTCCAAGGAGAAATTTTCCCAAAGTTTCTTTTTAATAAATTTGAGAAATTCTTGTCTAATACCTTTAGGATTATTAGTTTTTAAACAAAAAATTTTGGGATAATTGTTACAAACTTCCAAAGAGTATATCTTGATATCGTGGCGTGGAGGGCGGGTTTTCATTGCAGAGTCAAGGATTTCTCTAAGTTTTGTCGAGGAGATACCCTGATTTGCACGCTGGTAAATATTTAGTGCTTTTTCAAAAATTTCCTCTACATTCTCCCCTGTTTTGCCAGAGATAAAAAGGAATGGTGCAAATCCAAGAAAAAAGAAACGCTTACGATAAATTTCTAAATATTCCTCCCTCTTTTCCTCGGGAATTAAATCCGCCTTATTTAAAAGAACCATGAGATTTTTAGCTTTTTGTTCAATTTTTCGAGCTAAACTCAAATCCTCTCTTATCACTGGCCGGGAAAGGTCTAAGAGGAAACACACTACATCTGCATTTTCAATTCCCCATTCCGCCCTTTTCACACTTACCCAATCCAAATCTTCTTTCACCCTGGATCTCCTCCTTATACCCGCAGTATCAAGTAAAAGAAAGTTTTTGCCTTTCCACGAAAAAGGGATTTCCACTGTGTCTCTTGTAGTCCCTGGTCTATCATCTACAAGCACTCTCTCTTCCCCTAAAATAGTATTTGTAAGAGTGGACTTCCCAGTAT
>Ga0116200_10000091_pt1 | contig 21298 bp, 32 predicted proteins | sample Mar14436cmmetaG_FD_94478 | JGI IMG/M metagenome (GOLD analysis project Ga0116200, IMG submission 94478) | Marine hydrothermal vent microbial communities from Guaymas Basin, Gulf of California to study Microbial Dark Matter (Phase II) - Marker... ... | reverse complement strand
TCTCAAACTCTCGAAACTAAACATCACACATCACCAATAATTAATAGAATGCTCAAACTACAAGGAAATACTGGTCAAAAATGAACAAATCCGACAATAAAGCCACGACAAAGTAATAACAGGCTCAGTTTCGTCGATCCCGGGCATCAATACCCCAAAGGCCAATTTACATCATCGCCTAAGGGAGAATAGTACCGAATATTTAAAAACTCATCTTAGAGAACATCCAAATACCTATGCACCTGAAAACTCAATCCAACGTTTTCCCGTCCCATAATTTTAGCTGCAGTATTATAAAGCCTCATCAGCTGAATTTGGGAGATTTCAATGGGCTCTCTGGGTTGGATAACTATTGGAGCCAGTCCTTTTAGAAGTTTAGCATACCACTTAACATTTTCTTCCTTTGTATTTTGTGTAACTACAAGCTTTGCATAAGTTTTTACTCCAGATTGCTTAAGGATTCTAATGCTTTCTACCTCCTTGAGGACAAGATTTTTCCAGTCTTCTGTAGCTCTTGCAGTCTCATCCTTAATATCAACGCTTGCATAGTCTACTAGATGAGCAATCTCATTTATTCTCTCCGGTCTACTTCCGTTGGTCTCCAAGAAGTTCTTAAATCCCAATTCATGCATCTTCTTCATAAGCGTTGAAAGATTCCTTGTTTGTAAAGTTGGCTCCCCGCCAGTGTAACTTATAGAGTGTATATCACCGGTATCAAGGTGAAGAATGGCACTAACCACATCCTCAAATTTTGCAGGATTTGGTTTATGTTCAAATTTTCCGGTAAAAGGTTCCACCTCATAACGCCACTTTGGAACTTTAGAAGCTATTATGTAATTTGCAGAGTCACACCACCAGCATTTAAGATCACAACCTGCAAATCTAACAAAAATTTGCCTCCTACCAAAGACACTGCCTTCTACGCTTCCCCCTTCTCCTTGCCAGCTGTTGAAGATCTCTACCAGAAACATGCAATCACCTTAGAGCTCAATTCCTTTTACCTTGTCACTTACATAACCTTCGAGTATTTCAATCTTGACATTTCTCTTTTCTCCAGTTAAATCGGCCATTAGTTCTACCCCTTTTGCGTAGTCCCAAAGTCTTCTCTTTGCATCTTCATCAATTGCCTCGCACATTATTATGATCTCCCTTGGGTCTTCCTTGCTTGCCATTTCCACAACTTTCAGGGCATCACTAACCGTAAAGAGACCCTTTTTCTTGAACAACATTCCTACCACCTACATATATTTCGTTAAAATTGAGACAGCCTCATCCAAAACATGCCTATCTTCACTATCCACTACATTTTCAAGATAATAAAGACCTTTGATGTTAAGTATGACATAAGCTTCATTTCGCTCCAATCCCAAATCATAAGCTTCATAGTAAACTCTATGCTCTCCGAGAGCATCATTTAACATCTCAACGAAATAGTTTATCTCATCTGTTGTTAAATCTTCCCATTTGCTTTCCATTTCATCAAAATATTGCTCAAGAATTTTTAACATATCAAGATCGACCTTTAATATTCCCTCGATATAGGGAAATTCTCCAATTCTAAAGACTTTGATGCCCTCATCATCTCTAATTCCAATGTAATCCCATAACAAAACGCCTTCTATAACATTAACACCATACCTGCTCGCAAGATATGTAAATCTCTCCATGACTTCCTCCATATCCTCTACGAACTCCTCTTCGTAATTAAAGCTTACAATCTTACTCACTGTACCGGCCATAAATCCCTCCACCTTGAAACTCATCAAGTTTTAATAGTTTAAATAATTTGGTGTTTTCACAAAGCTCCTCACTATAAAGGGCTAACCTTTCAAATAGTAACAAACAATGCATGGAAATCAGAGCTTTAACAAATATTATGTTAAACTTTCCTAATTCTTTGAATTTCAAGCTATCAGTTTTTCCTTCTTTCCTAAGGCATTAATGGGGGACTCAAATTTAACATTTCCACCGCTTTTAACTTTTTCTTTTCAAATCTCGTCCTTCAAGCCAATAAGGAGATCAGAATATTTGAGATCTCTACGAAAGTTTTTAAACTGTAACTTAAAAATTAATAACTGGTGGTTATATATGGTAATTATTCCTCAGCCGATTGACCCCAAAGAAATCAAGAAATTTCGAAAAGAGTTAGGAATAACGCAAGAAGAGCTTGCCGAAAGAGCGGGGGTCACCCAAGCATATATAGCAAAACTGGAGACTGGAAAGGTTGATCCGAGGTTATCAACTTTCAATCGAATTCTCCAAGCCTTGAAAGACTGTAAGAAAAGCCGCTTTACAGCAAAAGAACTCATGTCTTCTCCCATAATAGAGGTTAAACCATACGAAACTGTTGAATACGTTGTCAAACTTATGAATGAATACAACATATCTCAAGTGCCTGTGGTTGCTGGAAACAAGGTAGTTGGCTCTATAACGGAAAAGACACTTGTGCGAAAAAGTTTTGAGTATGAAGACCTGCTCTCCAAAAAGGCTATGGAAATTATGGAGGAACCGTTTCCTATAGTGAATGAATATGAGAGTATAGAAGTCGTGAAGTACTTACTGGAGGAACATCCAGCAATTATAGTGCAAAATAGAGAGGGGAAACCAGAAGGGATAATAACTCGATCAGATCTATTCAAAATAAAGTAAAAACTAAGGAGACAACGGCACAAGCGTGTATTCAAACAAAAGGCTGTTGGTTGTAGCATTGTAGACTTCCACGGTGTAGTGAACAACATATGCATTTTCTGGAAATGGATATCCCAAGTCGGAAGCTTTGAATGCACCTTTTTCTTCATACTTTTCAGTCTCGTCCAATATCATTATCTTAACATATTCTTCAACATAATACTTAGCCTCTGGAACGATGTCTGGATCCCCCCAATAGACGAGTGAGTCCTCATCATACCCAAAGAACCCTTCATTGATATCATTAGTATACCATGTAAGATGACTTGCCATCCAAGCTCTTTCTGGGCTGTTAAAACCAAATGCTGGCATATTCCAGTCCTTTGACCATTTGACAACTAACCAAGTGCTTTCTGGCATTAGACTTGATCCCAAATATCCCTCTTCCCAACCCACGTAGATTCTCGCCTTAAAGGGCATTTCCTTTGGAATTGCTGTGGTGTATTGAATAGACATTCCAATCAAAAATCCCAGTATTAAGAATACAAACATTCTTCTCATTTTATCACCTCGATATATTCCAGCGTGTAATAATTTTGAGCACTAAACTATTTAAGAATTTTCAAAACCTACTTTTTTACTGAGAGTACTAAAACTAAAGACTCAAGAACCCTTTCCCAAAAATGTAAAGAAAAGATCAACCGTACATAACTTCATGTGTAGCCATTTGTTGTGCCAGCTTTTCTTCTGATCCAAGAACCTTCTCAACTCCCTTTAGGAAGTCTTCTTGTGTTACATATTCCCTTCTAGATCTAATTGCAAACATTCCTGCTTCTGTAACAATGGCTTTTAGATCGGCGCCGCTGGCACCTTCTGTCATCTCAGCTATTACTTTGAGATCAACCTTTTTGAGATTCATCTTCCTCGTATGTACCTTAAGAATTTCAAGTCTTCCACGGAAGTCCGGTAATGGGACTTCTATCAATCTATCAAATCTTCCGGGCCTTAGTAATGCAGGATCTAGGATATCAGGCCTATTAGTTGCCGCAATTATCTTTACATCACCCATTGGATCAAACCCATCCAACTCAGCCAATAATTGCATCAATGTTCTGTTAACTTCCCTCTCTCCTCCAGTTGTTTCATCAAGTCTTTTAGCACCTATTGCATCTATTTCGTCAATGAAAACTATTGATGGGGCCTTTTCTCTCGCAAGTTCAAAGAGTTCGCTTACCAACCTCGCTCCTTCCCCTATATACTTCCTCACAAGTTCACTTCCAATAACTCTTATGAAGGTCGCATTAACTTCATGAGCCAGAGCTTTAGCCATTAAAGTCTTTCCACAACCCGGTGGCCCATACAGCAAGACACCCCTTGGAGGTTCGATTCCTACCTTCTCAAAGAGCTCCGGATGCTTCAGAGGCAATTCAACAGCTTCTCTAAGCTCGACTAATTGCTTCTTTAAGCCACCAATGTCCTTGTATGTCACAGTGGGCCTTTCAATAACTTCAAATCCGAGGACAGATGGATCTTTCTGGGACGGTAAGAGCTCTATCACTGCCATTGTTCTTTGATCCAAAGCAACTCTTGAACCAGGACTGAGATTTTCTCTCTCTATCCAAGGGGCAATTCTCACAACAAATCTTGGCCCATTGTAGTTTTGGACAATTGCTCTATCTTCATCCAAGAGTTCAATTAGAGTTCCAGCAAATGCCGGTGGCTGCCTGAGTCTTGACATCTCCATTCTCAAGCGAGAGAGTTCCCTCTCAAGCCTTTCTTTATCTGCTTCAAGTGTTCTTACTTGAAGTTCAAGCTGCCTTATTCTACGTTTGAGATAGTAAACGTAATCGTCATATTCTTCTCCATGACTTTTGACATTGACATCTTTAACATCACTCATAATTTCTCCCTCCTATACTTAACTATGTAGAAGAACCTTATTAATCTACCCATTCACTCTCCCCAAAAGTAACTGGATAGGCCCTTTATAAATCTTTGGTTTATAAAGGGAATTCCAATAAACATTCCACCTTTTTCGCTTAATACATTACTAAATAAACCAATTTTGATTAAATCTAAAGAAAAGCTCAAAATAATTTGTTGCACTCCTTCGAAAGATTTAAGTAATGTTTTGTTAGTATTAAATTTTGAATATTAGGGAGGTGGAGCAGAATGGTAAGAATTAGATTCTTAGGGCATGCTGCTTTTGAAATAGAAGGTGAAGGAAAGAAAATACTCATTGACCCATTTTTGAGTGGAAACCCCACCGCAGCTGCAAAACCAGAGGATTTTGAGAAGGTAGATCTAATTCTCGTAACCCATGCTCACGGAGATCATGTAGGAGATAGCGTAAAAATTGCTCAAAGGACTGGAGCAAAGATAGTAGCGATGTATGATATAGCCAGCTATCTCGTGGAAGAAAACCAAGGGATAACTACAGTAGGCATGAACTATGGTCCTACCGAAGTTGATGGTGTTAAACTAGTCCAAGTGCCAGCTTGGCATTCAAGTAGTGCTGGGGGATACAGCATAGGTAATGCATGTGGATACATCATGGAGATTGAGGGAATAAAAATATATCATGCCGGAGATACTTACGTGTTCAAAGATATGGAACTCTTTGCAGAACTTTACGGAATCGATGTAGCATTGCTTCCAATAGGAGGTCACTTCACAATGGGACCGAAGGAAGCTGCAAAAGCTGTTGAATTGCTTAGGCCGAAATACGTTATTCCAATGCACTATGGAACATTTCCACCAATAGCCAAGAACCCCGAAGAGTTTAAAGCACTTGTTGGAGACAAGACAGAAGTCATTATATTGAAACCTGGAGAGGTTTTTGAGCTTTGAAAAAGCTTTTAAACTTTCTTCTTTAGCTTCTATGTGGTGAGCGGATTGAAGACAAGATTCACAGTAGCAACACTAATTATAACATTAATTGTGGGGTCATTCATGGGTATCCTAGTATATGCACAAGAAGAAAGCACCAATAGGCCAGAATACGACCTCATAATTGTTAGAAATGACGATCTGATTGATTATATTACAGTTCAGCCCTATGCACGACTTCTTGACATTCCTGTCCTTCCTGTTAACCCCCAAGGACTAGATGAAAAAACTTGGGCCCAATTATATTCTTATGTCCAGCTGGGATGGAAGAACATATTGATAGTTGGAAATTCAAATGCTGTAAGTAAGGAAGTTGAAGATGAGCTCCTTAAAATGGGTTATAGCGTTACGAGAATAGGTGGTGATGTTAGAACAGAAACTGCAGAAAAATTAGCAATTCATTTTTACCCAACTGGCTCAAAGGCAGTTGTAATAGCAAGTGCTCTAGATTATGGATCGGCCTTGGCAGCATCAAAATTTGCCATGGAATATGAGCTTCCAATGTTACTAACACTCGAAAATGACTTATCTGAGCACGCAATTGCAGGGTTATCAAGTTTAAATCCAGATCTTGTAATAATCGTTGGCACTGGAATAAACGAGACAATAGAAACAAAACTTCAAAGTATGGGGTACCAAACTTACTGGCTGGGTAGGACGGTTGAAAAACCACCTGTTTCGCCCCCTGAAGAACCCTCACCATACACGTACTCATTTATCGGTGCAGTATTGGCTTTAGCCATCACCATACCTGTTGTGCTCTATTGGGCAAAGAAGAGGTGGTATTCCAACAAAATACCAGTAGAAGTACTTACAGAAAAAGAGAGAATCGTAGTAAAAGCACTAATAGACCAAGGAGGCAAAGTAAAACAAGAGGATCTTCCTGAACTTACCGGGTACTCTAGGCCCACTGTTAGTAGAATAATCCAAGAGCTAGAAAAGAAGCAGCTGGTTGAAAGAGAAAAAGTGGGCAAGACTTTTATTGTCAAGCTTGTCAAGGAGATAGACTTGAAAGAGTGACCAAAAATCCTCTCATATTTTCTTTTAAAACTCTGACCTCATCGGTAGAAAAAATCGAAACCAATTTTATCTTTTTTTAAATTTAAAGAGAAAAGAAATCATGACTTTTTAAAAAGATGATTATGGGCTTTATTTATGTGTCTTGTGTAATCCTTGCTCTTTTTAAATACCATCCCACATCTGGGACATTTAAAAACTATCTCCTTGTCCCTATCCTTAAGTTTTATTGCCTTTAACACTGCCATTTCCCCTCCACCCCCATGGAATAATCCTAACATTGATTTTTAAGTTTTGCTCTTTCACACCCATATCCGATTTCCTTTCACTTTAAGATATCCCATTCTCTGAAGCTCTTTCAAAAAGTCCTCCAACGCTCCCTCATCAAAATAGATACTTATTTTCTCTCGTTTTCCTTCAATGTCTATTGGTTCATGTTCTAAAAGAACCTCTATAAGGTCAATCTTTGTATTTTTCTCCTCAGCCAATGAGAGGATCATTTGAGCAAGCACTACTTTTCCAATACCAACAAACATTGCCTCAATAAGAGACTCTTCAGTGGCATATTCCTCTGCAATTTCCAAGGCCTTTTTTATAAGTTCTTCTTCGATCTCTAGGATTTCTACAAAGTACTTTCTCACAAAAGAGAGTTCTGTTGTAAGGGTCGCATCTAGTTTCCCTTCTACTTCTTCAAGCACGTCTTCAAGATCATCTATATTAAACTTAAGCTCAATTTCTAATTCTTCCAATCGTGGCTTAGCAAGCAATTTGAGTTTTTCTTCACCAGCAGCGTAATCTCCTTCTATTAAAGCCGCTATCAAAGTAACTTTAGCAATATCCACCTCATCAAAAAGATCTTCAAACTCTCTTTCTTCTCCCACTTCCCAATTGGACATTAAAGCATTAAATGCATCCTGTATTTCATCTAACGTCTCATCAATAACAGGCGTTATTCCTTTAGATCTTTTGATCAACTCTCCAAATTTACCTCTAATAACCATAAAATGATTAAGCTCCCAACCAAGCTTCTCCTGAGTTTTATTCATTATCCCTTCTTTACTAAGTTCTTTTGATAGGAATATCATATCCTCTTTACTCAATACTTCTAATCTCATGATCATCCCCCATTAAAAACAAAAAGTTTCTTGGGTTATAAACCTTGAGCATGTCTAGACTCTTTCACTCAGGTATGAGGAGAAGAGACTTTTTCTCCAGATATGGTAAGAAGAAGTTTTTTTAGAGGTTTGTTTTTTAGTAATGTCATAACCTCATTTATCTCACCTGGATGTACTGAGTTTCTGTTTAAATATAGATAAAGAGCATATGCCATCACTTTGGGATCCCCTTCATTCAGTTCTGTTATAGCCTCAGCCACTTCTCCTTGTAACAATCTATTTGCAAGTTCTTCCAATTTCTCATGGTCTTCCTCTTCCAATGCTTCTTTTAGTGGAATATAAAATCGATTTAATGCCAAACGAGCCATTCTTTCTTTCTTTTCAAGATAATTTATGGGGTTCTCCGGTTCACTCTGTTTGGAAAGAAAGAAGTAGTAAAAAAATGGAATTATTATAAAAGCCATCATGGCCCCAATATATGGAGTCAAAGAAAATGGTAATATTTCAGAATATTTATATTTCAAGTAAAGGAGTAATATCAGCCCCATAAACCCCCAAACTACGAAAAACATGATATACAACTCACCTGTTTTTGTTCGTCTTTGAAGAATTTGATATTTCGAACTGGCTCCCACTCTATCAAGAAAGTGTAATCTCTCCTCTATCAGCTCTATCTCAGCTTCAAGTCGCTTAATTCTAGTCTCGGTCTCTTCCAAGACATCTTTCATAGTAACTCCACCAAAATGTTTGTTATTTTTTCACTCACTACTTCCAATACCCCCTCTCCTTTTTCTGCAGTAGCGTTGTGAGGATCATCATTTGCTCCATTTGGAAAGATCTCAAGTCCAATGTCCTTTTTGATTATCCTAACGGGTCGGGTTCTTTTCTCCCCTATGGCTTTTTCCATTTTTACAAGTTCTGGACTTATTGCAAGAATTACAGAGGTTTCATCTTCACCTGCATGTCCATGAGAGGAACATATCTTCAATATCTCCTCTTTGAAATCCATCCACCAGTTTATTAGTACAACTTCCACTTCATATTTTTCGACAACTTCTTCAGCAGCTCCAATAAGAGGGCATATGTTTCCACCATGGCCATTTAAGACTATAACTTTCTCAAAACCTTCTTTAGCAAATCCCTCTAGAATGTCCCGCACGTACTTTTGGAATGTCCCAGATCTTACATTTATTGTCCCCGGGTACACATTCAAAACAAAACTATGTCCATACCAAACGGGAGGAGCAATGAGTATATCAATTCCCCTATCCTTCAGTTTTTCCTCCACTCTTCTTGAGATCTCAAGAGGTGCAAAAACATCCGTACCCAAAGGTAAGTGTTTTCCATGAGCCTCCACACTACCCACAGGAAGTATGATGCCTTTTACCTGCGTCTTTATTTTTTCAAAATCTTCCCAAGTGAGTCTTTCCATTTTCATTGGAATCACTATCATATATTCAAAAGAACTTCCTCATAAGCTTTTTCTATTTTAAGAGCCACTTTATCCCATGAGTACTTTTCCTCCACGGCCCTTCTTCCATTACTTCCATACCATTCTCTAAGTTCTTGGTCAGCTAAGAGTTTTTGAATGGCATCTCTAAGAACAAGTTCATTTCCAGGTGGAACAAGCAACCCGGCTTCATTTTCTTTCACAATCTCCGGGATTCCACCAACACTGGTAGCTACCACCGGAACTCCTGCGGCCATTGCCTCAAGAACAACTATTCCAAATGCTTCTGCTGTGACCGAAGGTAAGACAAAAACATCTGCGATTCCAAAAAGCTCTGGAAGTTTATTATCTTCTACATATCCCATGAAAACAACTTTATCGTCAATTCCAAGGAATTTTGCCTGTAATTTAAGGAAAGGAAGCATTTCCCCATTTCCAACCATTACTAAGGTTGCCTCCTCTATTTTAGAAAACGCATTTAAAAGAACATGCGGACCTTTTCGGTAAGCCATTCTACTAACGTATAAAACAACCTTCCCTTCAATTCCAAGCTCAGACTTTAACTCTTCTTTATTCCTTAGAGGAGTAAATCGCTTATCATCAACACCATTTGGGATAATGGATACTGGCGCATCAGTAAAATGCTCAACAAATGCCCTAGCTGCTTTACTAACTGCAATTATCCTATGCGGGTATTTCAGGTAGGACATAAACAATGATATTGTCAATCCTAGAGCTTCCCAAAGTCGTGAATCATGGGCAAAAGATATGCTATGGGTTGTAAGTAACGTCGCCTTATTCATTATTCTTCCCGCTTTGGCAGCTTTCAATGCAAGGGGAGTGAATGCATGATGAGAGTGAATGACATCAAAATCACATAGGAACTCATTAAGTTCCTCAGAGGACTTAAGACCATAGCTTAAATTAATATCAAGAACTGGTGAAATTACCCCTGGAATCTTTATCAAATCTATGCCTTTTTCAGCTAATTCACTCTCTTTCCCTGTTTTCCAGTTATTAGTCACTATAGCAACTTCATGACCTCTTTCCTTTAATTTCAAGGCTAAGTTATGCATGTGAGACGCTACTCCCCCTATTTTTGGGTAATACCAATCACTAACCAGTACTATCTTCATGGTGACCACCTAAGAGTCTGTAAAACACAAAAGCACCTGCAATTGAGTACATGTACTGGAAGATGAATTTATACAGAAATGCAGTAAGAGCCGCTTTGGTGAATGAACCTATTCCTACAAGAATGCCAAATTCATTTGCCCCAATTCCCGATGGAATCCCACTCAAAGATGCAAAAATAACACTCATTAAAAATGCATAAAGGGCCTGTTTAAAGGAAATTTCAAGAGAGAATGCTTTTCCTACTAGCATCAACCCTAAAATCTGAATAAATATCACCACAAGAGAGATTGAGAACACTAATAAAAATCCGGATTTATTTTTTCGGGCGATGCTCCATCCTGCATATCCCCTGCTCCACCAATCCCTTAGCTTTTCAGAAATCTTTTTTGCACCGAGATTTTCCCAAAATCTAAAAAAAGCTAACGCTGTTTTGTGAAAAACCTTATCATACAAGAAGGCAAGTAAAATTAGAGCTATCCCAATAAGACCCAGTTTTGTAAATCCCAAAAAGATGAATCCAAATGAGAGTATAATCACAATTTCCATTGTCATCCCAAAGGCAAGAGAGGACAAAGCTGCAAAATAATCTCCCCCAACAAGTTTAACTTTTACTATGTGGCCTACAGTGGGAGGGAGAATCGCCATAAGGTAGTACCCACTAACAAAAGCTTGAATTGTCCGTTTGAAACTCGTTTTTTGAACCCTTCTTAAAACAAGATACCACCTGGTAGCTGCGAAAAAAAGGGTAAGGAATGACAAAAGGATTGCAAGAAATAGGTATTCATAATTAGCTTCTTTCAGAGCAATTGAAAGCTCATTGAAATTAATACTTCTATATAAATATGCCAAAGAGATTAAAAAAGCTACAGCACTAAATAGTTCCCTTAAAACTTTCTTTTTCACTTTAAACACCTATTATAGCCTTTAAGGCGTGTACAAACAGAAATAACACCATTGCACCATCCCAAATTCTATAACTTATCTTTTTATTCCATGTTGCAACTCCTAAAATACCCACTATCCCAAAAGGAGAGTACAGTGGATTCAATAGGAGAGCCAATGAGAGCAGAGAGAGAATATTAATCAGAGCTTCTGAAGTGCTTTTCCCGATTATTATTGGCGTTGTTTTTAAATTGGCCTTTTGATCACTTTCATAGTCTTCCAAATGATTCCTAAGCTCCATAGCAACAGAGTATACAAAGAGAGATAATGCAATAAATATTTCAGTCTCACTAAGCATTCCATCAAAATAACCCCCATAAATGAAGGGAAGCGCTCCAAAGAAAAGACCGTGAGAGAGTACATCTGCTATGGGTATACTCTTCAGCCTTGGTGGAGCTGAATAGATAGTGGCCAAAAAACTCATCGTAATATAAGTAACAAAAGCAGACTTCGAGATGAAATATGCTAATATACCTCCAAGAAGTATTATAGCTAGAGATGTTAGAAGGGCACCCTTAAAGCTTAATTCTCCACTTGCAACAGGATTTTTATGCTTTTTCCGAGGATTTAACAAGTCAGTATCAATATCAAAGCAGTTATTTATAGCGAAAGCATAACCAACATATAATATGAGTGAAATTGCCAATAAGAGGGCCTCAAAAACCTCAGGATTATTTTTGAAACTTATAACCATTCCAAGAAGCCCCATGCCAATAAATGATCTTCCATCAATTATTCTTGTATTTTTAATTATAACTCGTAACATTGCCACACCCCCTCTAAGATGCCTTGAGAAAAATATTTATAAACCTTTTCACAAAAACGTGAATAGGTATGAAAAAAATACTTCATAGTGATTAAAATGGAAGAGCTACTCCAAGTGTTCACAAAGAAAATCAAAAATTTTGAATTAACACATTCTGAAATTAAAATATACTCTCTCCTTCTAAAAGAAGAGTTAACCCCGAGACAAATAGCAAAAAAAGTTGGTTTGTCTGAAAGAATAGTTCGGGAAAAATTAAAACACCTCCTCGAATTGGGATTGATTGAGAGAAACCTAATAAAACAAGGGTGGTTGGGTTATATTTACCGAGCTAAAAATCCAAAAGAAGCCCTAAACTCAGTGTTTTTCAAAATGGAGGAACTTTTAGGACTTTTAGAGGAAGAATCCAAAAAAATACTCTAAGAATCATCTTTTCCCTCAAGAAGATCTCTAACATACTTAGGCATTTGGAACAAGGTTTCGTGTTTCTCTGGGTCATAGTATTCTAAATCAAGAGTTTTTGCCCTGTCAAGATCCACTTCCATGAAATCAATATCTCCCTTTACTCCAACTAAAAAACTCCATGGCGATGCATAGCCAATTACTGGAAAGGTAAAGTAGTATATTTTGTCAAACGCTTTTTTCATGTTTTTGTAGGCCTCTAAGACCTCATCTGTAAAGAGATAAACACTACCTGATTGGGTGATGTACAACCCTTTCTCGCTTAGAGCTTCGTATGCATTTTTGTAGAATTCTTCACTAAATAGAAGTTTTGCTGGGCCAACTGGATCTGTAGAGTCAACAATTATAACATCGAAGTGCTTTTTATGGGATTTCATATATTCCACACCATCACCAATTATTAATTTTGCTTTAGGTTCCTCTCCTCTTATTAATCTTTCCAAAAGACCCTCATCTATTTTCAAATACTCTCGAGATACCTCAACTACCTTCTCATCTATCTCCACCATGATAGCATTTTCAACGCTCTCATGTTTCAGAACTTCTCTCAAGGTACCTCCATCCCCTCCTCCAATTACAAGAACTCTTTTAGGCTTAGGATGGGCCAACATTACAGGATGAACTAGGGGTTCATGATAGCTCCTCTCCCCTTTCTCAACTAACTGGACTGTACCGTCAATAACAAACAACTTCCCAAAACCTTCAGTCTCATAAAGTTCAATCCTCTGATAATCACTTTGAATCTCAAGGATTTTCGAGGTGATCTTAAATCCCACGCCGTAACCTCTTGGATACCACTCGACAAACTCCATTATTCCCTCACCTTGATGAAAGCTTCGACAATATCTTTTAAACTTTTGCTTTTATAACGAATCTCAGCGCCCCAATAATTATAAAGGGGGAACTCACCCCTTAAACAAAAGGCCCCTATCTAGTTTTACCAGTGTTGGTCTTTTACATTTTAACTCCCTAATTATATACTCACTCGCCTTAAGAGGCATGGTATGATCTCCACATGTGTAGACATCAACAGCTGCATAGCCATGTTCAGGCCAAGTGTGAATTGCTATGTGGCTCTCAGAAACGACAACAACACCAGAAACACCTTGTGGTGAAAACTTATGGAAACGTTTATCTATAACAGTGGCATTAGCTACTTCTGCAGCTCCAGTAAGGATTTCCTCTATCTTTTCTATATCGTCCAATATTTGAGGATCGCATTCGTAAAGATCTAAAACTACATGCATTCCTATTGGGTTGTCCACAACTACTTGAACCATCAACGTCACCCCCTTCCATCCACCACACCTCCTTATTTCTTTGTAAATTTGAAAATGGAAAATTCAATAAGGCAACATAACCACCGCAGCAATTGCAGCGGCGGGTCTATCTTTAACCGTTATTTCAGCAACTGCAGCTTTAAACTCTTTAAGCTTCCACCCTCTAACTTTAAAGCCTTCTTCAGCCATTTTATGAACCATCTTTTCAGCTTCTTCCTTTGTGCAATAGCCACTGTACTCATATATAAGTCCACCCTCATTTCCTTCGCTTATTCCAACACCCAAAGCAGCGGTGATTGTTGATCCTGGCTCATCGCTCTCTATGTGGGCATAGACTGTGGGAAGGAGCATCCCTACTGGAATATTCTTAGGAAGCTCATTTATCCACTCTATGTATGCAGGGATAATACTGCTGAGCTTTACCAAATTGACATTTCCAATCCCCATTTTAAGTAAAGCATTATCAAAAGCATTTAATTTTGTACCTCCCTCAGCACTTGCAGCAAGCAAAATGGCTTTTTTAGGAGTTGTCCAACTCATTTTCGCCTACCTCCTTTTTATCCAGATATTATCTAATTAATCTTGATTTTGAGATTATTTGATCAAGAATTTCGCCATCAATTTTGGGTTACCAACATATTTGCTTATAAGCCTTTCGCTCTCACTTGAAAAATAAATACAAGCGTTTTACGCCGATAAAACAAGTGAAAAACATTTAAAATACCATTAATCAGAGAAAATTAACTCAAGATTTGTTTTTTGAGATAAACCTCCCAATACTTGTAGAGATAAACATTCCCAGTATGCTGGCCAGTGAGGCCAGAGCATAGAGATGTTCGCTCAAGACCCCATATTCGTATCCCAGTTCACCCACAAGAAGGCCGAGAACGCCAAAGCTTGCTACTCCGCTGGCTCTGACAATAGTTTTCCGAGGATCCTTATCCCAGCTAAAGCCCATTGTAAGTAGGATTCTAAGAATATACACAAGGATGAAGAAGTAGACAACCTCCATCGAGAGCTCAGTTTCAAAGTTAATACCACGCCAAGCGAAGAATATCGGGGCAAAGATACCATAAGTAACTCCTGAGATTATTGTGTGAACTCTTCTGTACTGTTTAGTACCCATCAAGTCGCTGTGGAGCAAAAGACCTACTACAAACGCACCAATGCTAAAGTGAAGACCTATTATCTCACTTAAAAAGGCTATTGAAGTTGATAGAATCATTACCAATCCAAAGACCGCTTCATCGCTTTTTAGGCTTCTAAGCCCTTTAATAATTAATACCTTCTGCTTTACATTGAGGAGATAGTTTATTCCAAACAAAATCCCCAAAAATATCCCGTCTTTTACAAGCTCCATTACTAGGCCTATGTAAGTCAAATGATAAACTTCAAAGTTAACTAGGATATATAAGCTAACAATGGCACCAATCTCACTTATTACTGCATAAGAAAGAGCAACATGGAGAAAATCACCCCCAAAGAACCTTGAGAGCCGTAAAACTATGGGGGCTGAAGCCACTGACAGTATAGCCCCTACAATAAGGTTTTCATGGGAGAGAGTGTAGTTTGTGAAGGGCAACGTGACAAAGGTCATAAGAGCATAAGTAAGGATGTAAAGAGGAAAACTTTTCTTTCCACCAATGTGAACCTCCTCCGGAGTAAGTTCGAGACCTGCATACATCATTAGAAAAAATATACCGAACTCAGCAAGAAGATTTAACTCTTCTATTGGCATAGGAGTAAGGAACACTCCCAGAAATAGGCCAGCTAAAATCTCTCCAAGAAACCCGGGATACCCAATACGTTCAAAAATCTCAGCTAAAACCCGTGCAAGTGCAATTATGATAAATACGTACCCAATCACACTGTAGGGTTCCACTATTGCCCCTCCAAAAAGCATGTTGTATCTCTAATTAAAAAAGTTTCTGGAATGGCAGAAGTTTTTTATTTTAGTAACTCCTTAATTTTTTTATGAGGCATTACGAAATTTTAAAAATAGGTGAAAATGGAAAGGTTGAGATTCCTTTAGAGTGGGCCTATGAAGTTGGACTTATAAAGGATGCTTATTTTCTAGTAGAAATTGACACTGATTTGAATGAGATTCACTTAGAAAGAATAGCTTTACCGGGGAAGCAACTTGTGGAAATCGAACTTGTAGTAAAAGACCGACCAGGCGTTTTAGCCAAAATCACGGGGCTATTAGGAAAACATCGGATTAATATCCTTTTCAGCGAAGCAGAGGAAATGGAACAGATAGGCCTAGGAGCGATCGTAGCAGTTGTTGATATAAGTGAAATAGACACAACCTTGGAGAAACTCCTAAAAGAGCTTGAAGGGATAGAGGAAGTAGTGGAGGTCTCATTAAAGAGAATTAAATAAAAGGAATAGCAAAAATGCTCCCAGAAAGAGCATGTATACATTTATTTCCCTCCCAAGGCCAGAAATAGTATCTGGAAAAGGGGGAGATGGGTGGAACTCAAAGAAGCCAAGCTTTTTGAATACGTAAAACAACGCAAAACCAATGAAAATAAATGACAGGTCTCTTACCAGCTGTAAGTGTGGATAAAGGTATATCCCACTAATTAATGTAAGCAACCCAACAGATAGAGATACCATCTCCTTTTTGAGTGGAAATGGAATCTTTTCCCCTCTTTTTAAAAGGTAATAATTGAGTTTTATAAATGATGCTAGTGTACCGATTCCACCTGCATAAAACGCATATTTCAGAAGACCATCAATTTTTTTAACTAGCATGAATTTCCCAAAGGCCCCTATGAAAGGACTAACACCTCCAATAGCAAGGCTCAACAAGGTGATTGCAATCACTAGAAACTTACTATGTCGATATGATAACTTTTCTAAATCCCTAGTACCATAATGCTCAGCTATAGTGCCCACACTTAAAAAGAGTCCTCCTTTAAAGAGAGAGTGGGCCATGGCATAGTAAGCAGCAGCTAAAGGGTTTAATAGCCCTATCCCCAACAGCACGTAACCCATTTGAGAAACTGTATGGTATGCTAAAAGTCTTTCAGAGTTTTTCTGAATTAGTGCCATTGCTATACCAAAGAAAATTGAAAGAAATGCAGTAGCAATGAGAATATTTTGCATCAAAGTACTAATAGGAAATGTCAATATGAGGAGAATCATTCCATATACAGGAGCCTTAACAACCAAACCTGAGAGGAGAGCACTTATTGGAGCATCTGCTTTAGAATGAGCATCTGGAAGCCAGAAGTGAAGAGGAAATATGCCACTCTTCAAAATAAGCGATGAAAATGCCAAGGCTAATGCCACATTTACCTCTTTGGAAAAAACTAAGTTTTCCTTTATTAAAAGAAGATTTAGATAGCCTGTTTTCAGGTAGATTATCCCGATTGCCAAGATAAATATGTAAGAAGCCAATAGCGAAAAAAGAGCATATCTAAAAGCTGCTTTCCTAGCTCCTTTTTCCCTAGAGATTGCCACCAAAGCAAAGCTAGAAACAGAGGCTATCTCCATGTAAATGTAATAATTAAAAAGATCTCGGCTTATAAAAGCACCTAGAAGTCCACTGTGAAGGAGAAGAAGAATCACATACACTTTGTTCTCGCTTTTTTTCGGATAATAATCACCATAAACATAAACCGCTACAAAAGTGAAGAGGAGTAGCTCAGCGGCTAAAAATGGAAGACTATACGAGTCTACCATAACCTCAATTCCTGAAATTCTTTTCCATCCTCCCACAACTTCGTCAAGAGGCAACTTTTGAACTATAGAAGAAATAAAAAGCCAGGGAGAAAAAGCCCCAATTAAGAACAAATACTTAGAAAGCTTTTGTTTTCCTAATGCTGGTAAGAGAGAAATAATAAACGCAAAGAGCAAAGGAATGGCTACGAGCAATGGAATCATTCTTCCTCCCTCCTAATCTTTAAAACCAATGCCAGAGCAAGGGAAGTTATAGCAACATCGACTACAAGGGTCGTGAGCATTAGCGTTGCTGGCAATGGATCCACAACAGTGCTCCTTGGAAGTATCGGAACATCTCCCCCTTCTATATATGCGGTGCCAATAAAGAATAATACAAGGCCAATAGATACCACGTTTACAGAAAGAACCAGTTTAATCAGATTTTCTTTTGTCATGAGGCCATACATGCCAATGAGCATAATTATAATTCCAGTGAGTTCTGCACTAATCACGTTCCACCCACCTCAACAAGATGTAAAACATAAATGTAAAAGCAGCACCTACCTTCAAAGCTACGCCTATATTAAACAAAGGAACAATACCTCCGCTTAAAAGTGATCCAAATAGACCTCCTCTCAGAAAATTGAAGAAAAAGCCCCCAAAAACCACACTAATAATTCCTAAAGAGACTAAAAATACTCCAGAAACCCCCTCAATAAGTTGAACTTCCCAAAATTTGAAAGTTTTTCTTACCTTTTTATATCCATGTGAAGTTATCAAAAGAACAATACTAACTGCAAGGATGACTCCAGCTTGAAAGCCCCCACCCGGGCTTAAATGACCATATGTCATCAAGTAAGCAGAATAAGTCACCAGAAATGGACTCACAAGTTTTGTTGTTGTTCTTACGATTAGACTCATTTTCACTTCTTCTTCCCTCCCAAAAGCAAATAAAAGCCAGCAATTGCAGTGAACAACAAAGTAGCCTCTCCCAAACTATCATAAACTCTCCAATCGGCTAAAATTGCAGTAACCAAGTTTGGGACTCCTACCTCTTCCCAGTGGGTGGTGTAGTACTCGTAACTTCCCCCTTCAACCCGAGAATAATCTAAGGAAGTAAAAATGGCTATCAAACCGAAAATTATTAAAAATGCTATTATCCTCCTCATTTCTCTACCTCCCTAATGGTGAAAAGAAAAGCACCAATAACAACCGCTCCAACTACAATAGCAGACAACGCAACATCTGGAGCTTTTAACAATACAAGTACCAATACAAAGGTCAGGCTTAGGAAAGCATATTTAACCACAGCATTAACTAAGTTCTTTTCCTCAATCACAGCTATTGAGAGAACTATCATAATTATAAACAGAATTTCAAGGATTATCCCAGGCATACATATCCACCACTACTTTTGGCTTTGTACCATGTTTATAAGCTCCCCTTGCGATCGCATGGGAGATCATGGGGTTTATCAAAGCTATTAAAAATGCCAATACAAGGAATTTAAGCCTGATTAAAGGAGAAGCCTCAGAAATTATCGCCAGAGCTATAAGAATACTCATTGCGCCTCCAGTATCGCACTTAGTAGCAGCATGAAGTCTGGTATAAACATCAGGAAAACGGAGAATCCCCAGTGTGCCAAACACCATTATTAATTCCCCAAGTAAAAGGAAAAAATACTCTATCACTTTGCACCCTCCATGTATTTTGCTAGAATAAGACTCCCCACAGCGTTCACCATCAAGAGTACTATCGCAAGATCAAGGAAAAAGTATTCTTCCATTATAAATCCAAAGATGGCTAAAATTACAACAAGTTTTGTAGTCACTGTGTTTATGCCTACTATTCTATCGGCTAGAGTAGGCCCAAAAAGAACTCTATAAGATAGTATTAGAGAGGTAACTATCAAGACTAAAGCTCCCCAACCAAAGGGATTTACCAAAAGATCTTCTTCAACCATCCTTCTATGTCCCCCTTGATTTTTTCACCCGCTTTCTCTCTATTGAGTGTTTCCACACTTATCCAGTGCACATAGAGATAGGTTTCTCCTAATTTTTTGCTGACATCCAAAGTCAATGTTCCCGGAGTCAGAGTTATGGAGTTGGCAAGAATAGTTATCCCTGTATTTGAGTGCAACTCAGTTTTTATCTTTACTATACCTGGGTTTATATCCATAAACACTGCGTGCTTTGCTACTTTAAAGTTGCTCTCAATTAACCTAAATGCCATAATGAATAGATATTGTGGAATGACAAAAAAACTAATATAGAGGATTTTTTCCAGTATATGGCCACTTCTCCTTATATCCTCGGTAAGCATTTCATACATGAACAATGATATTACCAAAGTTGCTAGCCCGCCAATAAGAAGGTTCTCCACTTTCACATTTGCACTTATAATTGTCCAAAAAGAAAAGAGCACAATCCAAGTTAAAACTACCTGCTCCCATTTTGGGAGCTTTTGTGCTTCATAAGTCTCAAATAGTACCCTTTGCTTTACATCATCAAGACGCTCTCTTAAATAAAAAGGGACCCTACTCATATATCATATTTAGTTTTCAATAATTATAACCATTTTGTTGCCTTCTTGCCCAACTTTTTTATACTCTGAAATCATAATTTTTACCAGAGATTTTAAGTTATATCAACAATGTGGTGATAACGATGCCCAGCAATTGGGAGAAGATAGTCTCGATTACAAAAGAAGGAGTAAAAAGTATCGGAATGATTAAACAGAAAATTCAAAGAGGCAAAAAAATAGCCCTGCTCATAGATGGCCCAAACATACTGAGAAAAGAATTCAAGGTACATCTTGAAGATATTGTGGCTGCTCTGGAAGAACTTGGAAATATCAGAGTTGCTAAAGTTGTTTTAAATCAATACGCTCCTCAAGGGCTTATTGAAGCGATAGCAAATCAAGGGTTTGAACCAATAATTGTTGCTGGAGAGACAGGAGTGAAACTCGCAGTAGAGGCTATGAGAGAGATATATAACCAAAATATAGATATAATTGCCTTAGCCACACGAAATGCTGAGTTTTTGCCCATAATATTGAAAGCAAAAGAGAAAGGGAAAGAAACTGCCATTATCGGTATTGAACCTGGATTTAGTGCCGCTTTAAAGCATGCTGCTGATTATGTAATAGCCCTCGAAAGAGGTGAAGATAATGAGAACATCATTATTCAAGATACTAAAAAGAGAAGAAAGAAAATCTAAAGAAAAAGAAGAGAAAGAAATCCCTAAGGGCCCCCCAAAGACCATAGGACTTATAATCGACGGTCCAAACATACTGAGAAAAGAATTTGGAATAAAACTTGAAAATATAAAAGAAGCTCTAGAGAAAATCGGAAAAATCAGAGTTGCTAAAGTTGTTTTAAATCAATACGCTCCTCAAGGGCTTATTGAAGCGATAGTAAATCAAGGGTTTGAACCAATAATTGTTGCTGGAGATACTGACGTAAGAATCGCTATTGAGGCGATGGAGCTCATATACAACAGCGACATAGAGGTAATAGGGCTTGCTACAAGAGACGCCGATTTTCTCCCAATAATAAATGAAGGAAAAAGAAAAGGAAAGGAGACAGTCATTATTGGTATGGAACCTGGTTTCAGTGTTGCCCTTCAAAATGCTGCTGATTACGTTATAAGAATGGAGGGGAAAAGCGAAGAGAAGGAAGGTCATGAAGAATAGCAATCTTATTTTTCAAATTCTAGTTTTAGTGAGGTGTGTTCTCTTTTAAGTGTTTCAACTATTTGGGAGACCTCTTCACTAAGTTCTTTCAGTTTTTCTGAAAGATTACTAAGTTCATTTATGATAGCTTCTAAGGCTCTTTCACTTTCTTCAACCTCTTCCATGGCCTTAGCAAGCTTTTCTTCTTCCTCTTTCTTATAAACCTCAATTTGCAAACTATCATAGTTCCATTCTATCTCGCCACTTTTAATAC
>Ga0116200_10000088_pt1 | contig 21466 bp, 25 predicted proteins | sample Mar14436cmmetaG_FD_94478 | JGI IMG/M metagenome (GOLD analysis project Ga0116200, IMG submission 94478) | Marine hydrothermal vent microbial communities from Guaymas Basin, Gulf of California to study Microbial Dark Matter (Phase II) - Marker... ... | reverse complement strand
CGATCGAGTTAATGGGACAATGATATTAAGGTATTCTCAAGTAGATATTTTAACGCTAGCAGTATTATCGGTGACTGGTACGATTACATCGCTGTTCGGTATGGGTTTCTTAGCTTTCGGAGTATATGGTTATCTTATCGAAAAAGAGTTTGAAAGAAGGTCGGAAAAAAAGAAAAAAATTACATGAAAAATATAATATATTACTTGAATTCCTTATTAAGGTATGTGCGTATACCATAAAATCTCTCATACTCCATTTCATATACTGGCTAAGCCGGATGACATTTCATCGAAGGTATTGGTTGTAGGAGATCCTTTGAGAGCTGAGAGGCTGGCAAATGCTCTACTCAAAGATCATAAGCTCGTTAATAGAAATAGATACTTCTTAACGTATACTGGCTACTATAACGGAAGAAATGTTACAATAGGCACGCATGGAATCGGGGCCCCGTCAGCAGCCATAGTTTTTGAAGAACTGAGAATGCTTGGAGCAGAGATCATTGTTAGATTAGGTACTGCGGGAAGTTTAAGTGATGAAATCGATGTAGGTACAATATTTATTCCTTATGGAGCTGCATATGAATATGGTGGAACTTTAGGCATGTACTTCGGCAGCACATGTATGCCAGCAGTACCTGACTTCCAGCTTACCCTAGAGATAAAAGAAAGTATTATGTCTAGAGGGTTAAGCATCGCTGAAGGGATAGTTGTTTCAAGTGATTCTTTTCACGGAGAGGAGAAGTACGCAGAAAAATGGCGTGAGATAGGGTTAAAGGCGGTCGAGATGGAGTGCGCGACCTTATTTACATTATCAAGGTATAAAGGTTTTAAGAGTGCTGCAGCGTTGTTAATAATAGATAATGTTTTTACAGGAAAGATATTAGACAGTACATTAAAAGAGAAGTATGAGAAACTGGTAGCCTCCGCTGTATTAGATGTAATCTCTAAATATTGATTTTGCTAAGCTCTATGTAAACTAGTTTTTTGAAATATTTCTTGTTCATATTGTATAATGCTCCTAGCCTACCCTCTTCATAAACATTCTTTAGAAGCATTGAGACGATTTCTTTCCTATTTTGAGGGTTTTGACAATATTTTTCACCTCTAGACAGTATCCAATAGGATATTTCTCTTCTCACCTTCTCGGTAACAGTTTTAGGAACAACGACATATCGAGTATAATCGCTGTTATCAAGTCTAAGTTCTAGTTCGTTCTCCATATTGCCTAGTAACGTAGGCATTATATCCATGACTGTCACTACGGTAATTCTTCCTTCATTTTTTACAATACTAGATTATAAATTTTTCGTTGGAGCTAGAGGTATAACAAGAGGATGTATTTACAGTATAGTAGCTAAGCTATAATTAAAAGGGAATGGATTATAGAGCTTCTATAGTAAAGATGTACAGTATCTATAAAAGAAAAGATCGTCTCAAACTATTGCCTTTTTATTATACGTTGTTAGATTTCCTCTCGTATAGTTTCTTAACTTTACTAAGGTACCTTGCAGTCTTAACAATATCTCTATTGATCTCTATTGCTTTCTTTTTTTCGATCACATAATGTTTGACATTAACTCTTTTTCCAGTTACTCTTTCAACTTCTTCTACTAGATGATGAAGTTGTACACAGTGGGGTGATCCATCAACTGTCAAAACAACTATTTCATCTAGATCTACCCTTGCAACAATGGATGCTAGCTTTAATGCAACCATATTAAAATGGTCTTCTTCTAAACATACTGCAAGAGGAATTCTCTCACTTGCAAATTTTTGAAAAATTTCTTTATGCTCATCTCTAACACATGTCCCATAGATTAAAAGTCTTTTCTTATCTCTTAGTTCCCTACCAGCTGCATTAAAGCTGAGTAACTTCCTATATTCTAGCTTATTAAAGCTCATATGCTCCATTTTTCAATCCACTCTATTTCTTCAAAGGTTTTCGGTCAATCCTTATATATCCAAACTGAATAAAATCAGTTTCATCGAGGTTTACATTAGTTAACACTTTACCCTTAAAACTTATAGGATCAAAGTAGATCAATATTCCTAAACCTAAAAACATTCTTTCGGAGAACCAAATGATACCAGTATATTCGATAATTGTTCCTTGGTTATTATAATGACTTCTCTAACGGAATATTTTTCTTTCAAGGTATTAATTATATTTTCATCATTAACCTTCTGATCAACAATCAAGACTATAGAGTCAAAAGATATTTCTCCATGATAAACAGAGGTCTTAACAATTTTCTCTATATTCTCCTTTTCATTCTCAGTTACTCCAGAGCCTGTGCTAAGGAAAGAATATGCTGTAGATAAGTTACTGAAGTCGATCCATTTTACCTCCGCATTTTTCATATATTTCTTGGGTGCTGTCAACTTAAGCTTTTTAGCGGGGGTTCGCCCTAGATACATGCTATGGGACAGAAAGCTTTTATGCTTAGAGAGCGGACCCCTATTGAAATGGTGTTTTATGCAATATATCTTTATCTTTTAGGCTTGAGCCTTAGGCAGACTTCTAGGACTTTACAGGCTTTAGGCGTTGCTAGGAGCCATGAGGCTGTCAGGCAGCGGGTGCACAGGCTTGCCGGTAGGGCAGGGAACCTGATACTGGATGAAAAAGCGGACACTGCGATAGTTGATGAGACCGCTGTGAACGTTGCCGGCAGACAGGTATGGCTCTGGATCGCCATAGAGCCCGAGCATAGAGCCGTTCTAGCAGTAACGGTCACAGAGACAAGGAACGTTCTCGTAGCCTATGCCTATTCCAAAGCTTGCGCAACCGCAGGGTAAGGCACGTGATAACCGACGGTGCATCATGGTATAGGCTTGCAGCCAGATGGACGAGGCTTAAGCACAGCGTCGTGCGTGGAGGCGTGCGTAGCTATGTCGAGCGTTTCATCGAGACGATAAAGGATAGGCTTAGGGGCTTCGACTGTTATTTCCCATCGCCTAAAAAGTTGCTCGATTCTGCCCTAAGGCTTGTCTATGCTTGGGTCGGCTTCTACAACTACGCAGGGTTCCACCTGAGCTTTGGAAAAGCCTCCAAGACCACTACCTGGCGCTAACGAGCTTGAGAGGCTTAAAGCAATAGCAGTAAGAGGTGATTAAGTTGACAGCACCATTTCTTGTAGGAATAAGATCTTATTACACTTCTTTCCTCTCTAGTTCTCGGTCTAAGAACAGGAGGAGTTTTAAGCCTCTTAATATTGCAAATTTTTCAAAAAAGGAAAGTAGATCCCTACCGTTTCTATCACCTATCCACCCTATCGTATTGAGCAACAAAATGTCAACTCCTTATACATGTTGTCTTTCGCGGTAGTCATAGGGATAAGACTTATACCAACCATGCTAGAAGATGCAAATACGATAATAAATGTGGCAAGAGTTCGGGAGCTCTCACTCTATAGGTTTAAAGGTAGAAACCTCATAAAGCTTTTAAGGGCTTTAGGTGAAGCGACAAAGTATTTCCTCTACATGTCCGTACTCTTAACAATAGGGTCTCTCAGACGGGGTAGTAATTTAGCTATAGTAGCAGATCTAAGAGCATTTAGGGCTAAGCCGTATCAAACATACCTAATTGAGAGAAGAATGTCAAAAGCAGACCTACATTTATCACATTTATCGTTATAGTATTCATTCTTGGATGAATGTATGCGTATTATGGAGGAGTAGCTGCGCCAGGACTCATACTTTAGTCTTTACTAACTCTTATATAGTAACATAGTCGTAACTAATCCTCAGCAAACAAGTACGAAAAGTGTATATACAACATTTAACTCTCGTATATTCATGCGATTAAAGAAGATAATTTTCATAGGACACGCACATATAGATCCTATCTGGCTTTGGAACTGGAAAGAAGGATTGAACGAGGTCTTGAAAACTTTTACTTCGATGGTTAATCTGCTCAGAGAAAGTGAAGCATGTTTTGATGCAAGCTCTACGATATTCTATGAGTGGGTTGAGAAAACTAACTCGAATTTACTCGAGAATATTAAAGAACTTGTCAATGAAGGTAAATGGGGTTTAGTTGGGGGTTGGATAGTTGAACCAGACTGTAATATTCCCTGGGGTGAATCCTTTGTTAGACATGCATTGTACGGTCAGAAAACTTTTGAAAAAATCTTTGGAAGAAAAACTACTGCGGGATTTAACCCTGACAGTTTCGGACATAATGGGATGTTACCGCAAATACTTTTAAAGGCTGGTTTAAAATACTACGCGTTTAAGCGTCCAGGGCCGCATGAAAAATGTCTTCCCTCTCCGATTTTCTGGTGGGAGGCACCTGATGGTAGCAGAATTCTAACCTACAGGCTACCTTCGACCTATGGGGCAGTTAAGGATCATATCAGGAAAGTTGTCGATGAACTAGTTAAAAAATATGGTGATGTTTTTGAGGTTCTAGCAATATATATAGGTAAAGGAGACCATGGCGGAGGACCGACAGAAGAGGATATAAGAATAGCTAAAGAAGCCTGTGAAAAGCATGGTATCAAAGCGGTCTTTGGGACTCTTGAAGACTTCTTCAAGGAGGTTAAGAATCTTAAAGATATACCTGTTGTTAGAGATGAGTTACAGTACCATGCAGTGGGATGCTACTCTGTTGTACATATGGTTAAAGAATTAAATAGGAAATGTGAACACTGGCTCCTAGCCGCTGAAAAAATGGCTACATTAGCCTATCTTCTTATGGGTAAAGACTATGACACAAGTATTTTCGAGGAAGCTTGGAAAAAAGTGTTATTCAATCAGTTCCACGACGTGTTAGCTGGAACAAGTATCAAAGAAGCCTACGACTCAGATGTTAGAGACAGGTTCCAATATGCTTTGGCTGTAGCTGATGAAAACTTAACTATTTCTATAAAGTTCCTTGAAAATCTAATAAAAGTAGAGGACGATAACTCCTTCATAGTATGGAATCCTGCATCATATACTTACAAGCTTCCGGTTGAAGTTGAAGTACCTCTATACAATTTAAACCCAAATGAAACCGTATTGATCGATCCTGAGGAGGGTGAGATACCTTTCACTAAACTGCCTATAAAGTCTAAAACGGGAGTCCGACGACTTCATCTAGTGTTCCCTGGTGAAATACCTGCAATGGGTTATAAGTTGTATCACCTTAGGAGTGGTAAACAGAAAAATATCGGAACGCTTAGAGCTTTAGATAATAGTATTAGTAATGAATCAATTAAATTGGAACTGACGGATAACGGTATTAACCTATATTATAAAGGCTTAAAAATTGTTGAAGATGGTTTCAAACCTTTTATAATAAGAGATGAAACAGACACTTGGACTCATAAAGTCGATAGATATCCTTCAGAGGGAGAGGAAGCTGAACTAGTAAAGAAGTATTGCGGGGTAAACGGTGGACGCGCCGAAGCTATAGTAGAATGGAAATACGATAATTCCCATATTAAAACATGCTTTTACCTGTATCCTGAACAGGAATACGTCGACTATAGAGTTAAAGTTGACTGGCATGAAAAAAGGAAACTGTTGAAACTCCTACTTCCACTTAGCTTTAAGTTTAATGGTGTCGAAACAGAGATACCGTATGGCTGGATTAAAAGAGAAGACCCAGAAGTAGAACGCCCGGTACAACGTTGGGTCAACATCACAGCTAGCGACGGTAAAACAGGGCTAGTTGTAATAAACAGTGTCGTCACATCCTATGACTATAGGGAAAACATGTTAAGAATTACGCTTTTAAGAAGTCCGCCCTACGCACATCATATACCCTATAAAATCAAAGAAGGAGAAGAGTTTGATGCTACAGACCAAGGATTACATGATTACAGGTTCCTACTAGTACCATATACAAATAGTATAAGAAAAGATGTTATAGTGGGTTATGCTACAACTCTAAATACACCTATAGTTGCCGTACCAACTTTCGTCCATAATGGAAAGCTTCCAGAGAGTTATTCATTTATAAAGGTAAAACCCTTAAACGTCTGCTTAGAAGTCCTCAAGAAAGCGGAGAGAAATAATGGCATCGTTTTAAGGCTGTACGAAACTTGTGGACAAGAAGTAGAGACTACGGTAACAATAGAAGGGAGAGACTTAAAGTTTATAATGAAACCTTTCGAGATCAAGACTATACACTTAAACCCTAAAGATTACTCCTACAGAGAGGTAAACCTATTAGAAGAATAAGCGGTTTTATACATTGCATCTCTTTGTTTAAGGCTTAAACGATAAGCTATGTTCTATCCAATACAATTAAGAAGCCAGATAACTTAAAGGTTGTGGATTACAACCTGAAAGCTAACATACACATTTTTAATCTGGTCGAGAGAGCGAGGATTGAAAATATAGTGGTATTTAGAAAAGCTTTGTTTGCTTTATTTTCTTATTCTTGATTCCTTCCGGAAAGTTGTCTCTCACGGGCTTATATACTATGTTATAAAACTTTTCTTGATCCAATAAGATTCTCTTATCAAATTTTCTAACATAATCCAATGCTATTCTCCATGCCTCCTCAAAAGGCATTACATCTTCGATCCTTCTAGTTATTTCTCTAATAAAATCATCTGGTTTTTGTTCTTTATCGCCTATAATAAACCATCCATTTGGACCCACATATACACCTTCGTTCCCTACGTATACTAGGACTTTCTCTCCTTCCTTCGTTTTTCTAATTCCATGATTGGTAGCCATTTTCTGGCGGGAGGATCTATACAGTGCATACTTTCCGTACCTTTTAGCCCACGCATAAAATATGGCTCTATTAAGACCCCACGAGAAAGCCTTTTCCTTATCACCGGTTAAACGATAATATCTTGCAGCCTGAAGGAGCGCCATAACCTGAAATCTTCCCAATTTTTTCATCAAATAAAACTTAGTGTTTTAAGGTAAAAAACTTAATTATTCAAAATGTCGAACCACAAAGCATAGATAAAAGGTCAATGATATAAACCATATAGGGGTGAAATGCATGAGTAAAACCTCTAGGATTCCTGGTTTCTATAAGTTATCTATGGAAGAGAGACTTAGAAGGATCGCTGAATACGCTAACCTAACGGAAGAAGAAATCATGCTCCTGAAGAAAGAGGGTAACCTCAACTTTAAAACCGCAGATCTAATGATCGAAAATGTTATTGGAACGATGGCTTACCCATTCGCTGTGGCTGTAAACTTCTTAATCAATAATAAGGATTATATTGTTCCGATGGTTATCGAGGAGACGAGTGTAGTGGCTGCTGCAAGTAATGCTGCAAAAGTTATGAGAAGAGACGGAGGGATAAAGGCCACCACGACAGGTCCTGTTATGATCGGACAAATACAGCTTGTGGACGTCAAGGATCCCTGGTATACGAGAATGGTGATATTAGACCATAAGGATGAAATAATGAGAATAGCAAATGAACAAGATCCTATCCTTGTTAAATTGGGTGGTGGCGCAAAAGATGTAGAGGTTCGCGTAATAGATACTCCGAAAGGACCGATGGTTATTACCCATCTAATAGTTGATGTCCGTGATGCTATGGGTGCTAACGCTGTTAATACGATGAGCGAAAAGGTTGCTCCTTTCATAGAAAGAATCACGGGAGGAAAGGTCTATCTTAGAATTATATCAAATCTCGCCGTTAAAAGACTCGTAAGAGCATGGGTTAGAGTATATAAAGAGGATATTGGTGGAGAGGAGGTTGTTGACGGTATAATAAATGCTTGGGCTTTTGCAGCCGGGGATCCATACAGGGCTGCTACACATAACAAGGGAATCATGAACGGTGTTATAGCTGTAGCGCTGGCTACAGCGCAGGACCACAGGGCTATAGAAGCAGGAGCTCATGCCTATGCGGCGAGAACTGGAAGATACCTTCCCTTATCAGTATGGGAGAAGGATGAGAATGGTAATCTAGTAGGTAGTCTAGAGATGCCAATGGCTGTTGGACTAGTAGGAGGAGCTACAAGAGTTCATCCCATAGCTAGGATAGCGCTGAAAATATTAGGAGTAAAGACAGCAAGCGAATTGTCGGAAATTATGGGTGCTGTTGGTCTTGCACAGAATTTCGCGGCATTACGAGCCCTGGCTACTGAGGGTATACAAAAAGGACATATGAGGCTTCACGCAAGAAACATAGCAGTTATGGCGGGAGCCACTGGCAATCTTATAGACAAAGTTGCTGAGATAATGGTTCGCGACAATAAGATAAGATTTGATTATGCTAAAGAACTTATTGAGAAATTATCAAGAGAGGGAGAGGCAGATAAAAATTAATATTTATAAACTTTCTTTTAGTACTATGCTTGATAAAGACTATCTCGTAAGTTTTCTTAAGAAGAATAATGTCAACTTTGAAATTTATAGGTTTAAAGAAGAAACTGTAACCTCCAGGCAGGCCTCTTCACTCTTAAATATTCCACTAAACTCTATTGCAAAAAGCGTTCTTCTGATGGACGAAAAAAGAAGACCTCTCCTTGTGATATTACCTGGAGATAAGAGGATTAATCAAAAAAAGCTTGCGAAAAATTTAGGTAGAAAGAAGTTGAGGTTAGCTACACAGGATGAAGTGATAGAAAACACGGGATATCCTCCTGGTGGCATACCTCCGGTAGGCCATAGTAATACTATTGAAACTATTGTGGATGAAACTCTATTACAAAATGATTATGTAGTGGCTGGAGGAGGATCTACTAATGTTCTGTTAAAAATTGACCCTAAAGACATAGTTAGGTTGCAGAATGCTAGGATAATGAAAATACCGTAAATATCTTCAGACGAACCTCGTGCAATCATTAATCATATAAGGCCAGGAATCATCATCAATTTCAGAATTAGAAAGCGACTATAAAAAATGTTTTTGGTGGGGGAAATATGGGTAAACTAGTGAGAGCACATATATTCATTTCGGGAATAGTTCAAGGTGTATTTTTTAGAGCATCGATGAAAGAGGTTGCAGAGCTTCATAATGTTAAAGGTTGGGTGAAGAATCTTCCGGATGGAAGGGTGGAGGCGGTATTAGAAGGAGATGAGGACTCCGTTAAGGAAGTTATCAAATGGGCCCATAAAGGCCCGAGATGGGCAAGAGTTGAAAAAGTTGAGATTTATTGGGAACCATATAAAGGAGAATATGACTCTTTCAGAATAGTATATTATTAATGTATTAGTGATCTTACTCCTTTTCTTATCGTTTCTTCACTGTTATATTTTGGACTCCATCCAAGGTTCATTAGTTTTCTAATGTCTAAATGCATATATTTTACGTCTCCTAACCATCCTCGTCCACCTTTCACTCCTCCAGTATATTTAAACTTTACATTTTTAAGTCCCATCTCTTCCACCACTATTTCTGCAATCCTCGTTACTGATATGGCGTCAGGACTTCCAATATTAAACTCCTCAAATCCTGATTTTATCTTTTCCCATGCTATTAATGTTCCATTTACGGCATCCTCTATCCAAACGTAAGATTTAGTCTGTTTACCATCGCCCAATATCTCAAGCTCATGGGGATTTTTCTTTAGTTTTTCTACAAAATCTTTTACAACGCCTCTTGTAGGGTTAGGACCTACAACGTTAGCGTATCTCAAAGTTACACCAGTGAAATCATAGGTATGAGTATATGATGATATCAATGCTTCACATGCAAGTTTTGAGGCTCCGTAAACAGAAATTGGTCTTAATGGTCCATAATCTTCAGGTGTTGGAAGCTTCTTGGCCTCTCCGTAAACTGTGGACGAGGAAGCAAATACGATATTTTTGATATCTTTTGTTCTCATAGCCTCCAACAGATTATATGTTACTAAGATATTATGCTCGAAATGTTCCTTGGGATTACCGACTCTAACCTCAGGATTAGCCGCAAAGTGAAAAACTGCAATTACATCTTCACATAAGACCTCTTTAAGTTTCTTAAAATCCCTTAGGTCGATTCTTTTTACTAAAATTCTTTCACTATCTTCAAAAGGGTGTAAATTCTCTATCCTTCCAGTTGAAAAATTATCTAATACAATTATTTTTTCTTCGCTTCGTAGCAGTAGAGTTTTTATAAGGTTACTTCCTATAAACCCCAGCCCTCCAGTTACGACTATGCTCATAATCTTCCACCCCTATAGAAATAAGTCCTTATCCTTTAATACCCTCGATAGCAGACATGGGTCATCGGTTATTATCCCGTCTACGTCCATCTTTAAAAACTTCACCATTTCATCTATCTCATTGACAACCCAGACGTATACTTTTAGATGGTTCGAATGAGCCTTATCGATCAGAGATCGTGTTACTGCTTTAGTGGATGGGACAAGCGCATTAGCATCTATTTTTAATGCAAAATCTAGAATTTTCTCGTTCCATTGACCGAATAAAACTCCTACCATTATCTTCTTGTCAATCTTTCGCACCTTTTCAAGAACTGAAGGCAGAAAGGATGTAATGATAGTCTTATCTATACATCCATATGTTTCCAAGAGCTCAAGTATACCACTCTCAATACCTTCCACTTTGACATCTAGATCAAATGCAATTTTACCACTAAATTTTTCAAGCACCTCTTCCAAGAGGGGGATTTTTTCCCCGTCCACATTATATTTTTTTATCTCAGCTAAAGTAAGTTTCTCAACTTCACCATGTCCATTACTTACTCGGTCCATTGTTGGATCATGTATAACAACAATTTTGTCATCCTTCGTTCTCCGAAGGTCAAGCTCTATTGCGGTTGCTCCACATTCATATGCTTTCTGGAAACTTAAGAGGGTATTCTCGGGAGCGTAAACCCTAGCTCCTCTATGCCCAGTATTTATAAAGAGATCTTCCATACGTCAAGAATATCTTCATTCTTATAATATACTTTTCGTAATAAAAATAACACCATAATATAATAACAGTATGCTAAAAAGTAGTAGAACATAGCCAAGGTACCTGCCAAAGACATACTTTCCTTTATATGAAAGATGAGCTATTAATGAAAGCCAGAGGAAATCCATCCAGACATGGAAGATATATAAAAATGGAATAGCAAGCAGTAGTGAGGGAATAACCTCGAGAACATCCATAACTATTTTCAAGCCTGCTGTAGCCCACCAAAGAAGAAAGAATGGGTTAAAAGCCGAGAGAATAACTCCAATAAGAAACGGGCTTCTGTAAAGTACCTTTGCTTTACTTTCATTCATTGATGCTTGTGAGGTGTCACGCGTCATTCTCAGAGAATCCTTCATTTGGAGAACCGAGAAATATACTAGGAACAATCCTCCGATAAAACTGATATATCTACTAAGGCTTTTCACTAATTGTCCAATACCGATGAAAAGCAGAAGGATTAGAGGTAATTCTACCGTCGCATGTCCCATGGCCGCTAAAAATCCTGCTTTCCATCCGGACGAGGAACCCTTTGAGACGACAGAGAAGGTTAAAGGACCCGGTGAGAACACTCCCGAAGATGTTATGAATATTATCTCAGCGATTATAGGGAGATAGTCCATATTGCTCACTTCCTATTATCCAAACCTAATAAAAGTATTCATAATATTATCAAATAATAATTTTTTCCTTTCATCAAGTTCCTTAAGTTCCGATGCCCTGACCTTTAGTGAAACGCTACGTGTTAATGCTGGAAGACCCGAGATAAAACCTGTAACAAAGCTGACAATCGCAGGTAATGTATGGTTCAAAGAGAAGAGAAAGGAGCCGAATAATACACCCACTGCTATGAGTGAAAGTGCTATCGCAAATTGTTGGATTCTTCCTTTAGGTGTTAGAGGATGCTCTGCATTTATTACAATGCCAGTCGCACCGTCGATGAAACCAGTATAGGAAGAATTTTTATACTTATATACTATCTTCCATAGGGGATAATGGATTAAACCTCTGTAATCAACTACTAGATTTTCGAAATATATGTTCTTCACATGGGCTACACTCTCTCTGGCTTCATTTCGAAGCATATCGCTTATAATTCTTCTAACAATCCTTTCGGCATTATCCTTGCTGAGCGTCGGCTCATAGTATTTTCCTATGCTTTTTATTCTTTCTTCAAAAAACCTTTTACCTCTTATCGGAAATGGGTAACCATTCAAAATCCTCGCTTCGGGTGCATCGACGGCTGGTATCCCAATATAATCTAATTCTTTCACATCTAACGTTATGTTTCCAAATTTCCTTGATCTTCCATACACTTTAGCCTTACCATAGACATAGAAGAAGTGTACAGGTATATAGTATAACTCTCTTTTCAGCTGAGTAGAGAATACTCTAACGTCTGCAGGAGCACCATACTGCCTTTCAACAAATCTTAGGAGGATATCAAACGGATCTCTTTTATCTAAAGGAAAATAGAAATGCCCTTCCTTAAAAAGTTGCAATCTATCCTTTGCTATAGTGAATACGGCACCACAATATGGGCATGTTACAGTGGTAGCTGTATCTGGAACATAGAATTCTGCATAACATGCTAGACACTTTACTTTCATCTTTCTCACCTCTCAATCCTTACGCTTCTTAATGCAAGGCTAGTCATATAGTATGAGCCTGCCATGAGTAATAAGGGTATAACATATGATCCGAGAGACTTTTCTTTTGCTGAGGATACGATGATTATAGAAATGGGAGTTGCTAATAGGAAAAATAATGATCCGATAAGGTATATTAATCTCCTGAATGTTGTTACTGGCTCGGTTCTAATTATTGGATATAAATCCCAGCCTGAAAAAACGATGTAGTATATAGAGTCTTTATACTTGTAATATATCCACCATATGGGTAAGAGAACAAGTTTAAGGTTTGTAGGTTCACCACTTTTACATAGGAAAGCGTCTATTCCATCACTTCGCCTTTTATACTCTTCTCTAACGATATCAAGAGATTCTTCCTTTATACGCCTATACGCCTCCGATTTGTCAAACTCGGTATTCAATATTTCCAGTTTCATGTTTTCCCATTGGTACCTATCAATATCCACTAAGCGAACTATATTAGGATTCGTCGATTTGAAGCGGTTGATTGCTTCATCTATACCAAATTTCATGGGTTGTCTCCTAGCTGGGAGAAATACTGTTAAAGTTCTATCCACGTTAGACGTATAATATTTCCTTCTAGTTGTTTTATTCTTCCTAACAATCTTATAATATGAAACCATACCGTTAACTCTAATATCTCCCATCCATACAGGCGCATAGAACGCCCTAATATCATATACTTGTATGTATGGAGCTAATTTCCTTAGGTCAAAGTCTGTTCTTATCAGCATGTTAAACCTATCAATAATCTTAGCCTTATTATGGGAAGAGATAATATAAACATCCTCGGGAAAGATAATTCCCGAGATTATATTCGGGTAACCACAATAGGGACATACGACTACAATGCTTTCAGGAGTCACGTTAATCGGAGCATTACACTTTTTACATGAGAATACCTCACTCATATATTCTCTTTAGAAATAATACTATAGTTCAGTAAAAATTTTTCCTTTGGATAATTACCTAACTTATAACTCCTGTAGTCTTAGCAGCTCGTAGTGCGGCTTTCTCACTAACTCCATTTTCTCCCAGAATTGTGTATCTCTTTCTTAGCTTATGAGCTGTCGTAATAGCTTTAACTACTATATCATCTGGAATACCTAGTTCTGCCGCAGTTGTAGGAGCACCTACTAGCTGTAAATAGTATTTTATCTTTTTCCAATTTATTCCATGAAAATATGCCATTAGTATGGTTCCTAATCCAACTTGCTCTCCATGTAGGCTTTTCTTCTCTGGGTAAAGTTTATCTAAGGCATGACTAAACAAATGTTCGCTTCCACTACACGGTCTTGAGCTGCCAGCGACGGACATAGCCATGCCACAGGTCAAAGCGGCTTCGGCTAATGCCCTTATGCCAGGTATCTCCTTCGACGCGATCTCTCTCGCGTAATCGATAGCAATCCTATATCCCATCTTTGCAAGATATAAACTATACTCGCTTATCTCTTCTCCTTTCATTTTGATTGCTAGATAAGCATCTCTAACACTCGTGATTTTGCCAATAATGTCTGCAAACCCGCTTCTAAGCAGTCTTTCAGGCGCCTTTGATATTATTGTAAGATCAGCTATAACAACCTTTGGAGGGTGTGTAAATATTGATAACGGTCTCAGATCTTTGTCTTTTAATGCAACGATGGGACTCGCTATACCGTCATGTGAGATAGAGGTCGGTATGCTCACGAAATTAACCTTTTCCAGATAGGAGGAGTACTTTGCCACATCGATGGGTTTACCTCCTCCTAATCCTATAACTGTACACGAACCATACTCCTTTACTATTCCTCTCACTTTATCTACTTCTTTCACAGTTGAGTCTTCTATTATATGGGTAAGAATTTCGACCCCTCCGTTAGACAAGTTATCTATTAGCTTCCTTGCAACTATCTCAAAAACAATTTTATCAGTTACAATAACTGCTTCCATACAATTCATTTCTTTCAGTATACGTGGTGTGATCTCGATCACATCTTCCCCAATAACTACCCTTGATGGAAAATTAAAGTCAGTAAACGTCATGGCTACCAACTGGAGATAATATGTTAGTCTAGATGATATATAAAACGGTCCATAATAAATAAAACTAAAACCATTTTCATTAGAGACGGTATGAGAATATTCTAATTTCTGATAATTTCCTAGGGACTAAAACGATATTATCAGCTCTACTATCTATTATGCCTACATAGCTCCATTTCTGAACCATTACGTTTTTCCCAATTTTCCTTTTTATTTTTCAATATCTTTTCTTCTTTTCAATTTCGTCTTATAAAACTCTCTGTAGTTTAGTTCGAGAAGGCGGTTAACAAAAGGATCTAGCCGGAACTTTACAATCTCAACATTATGTACATTAAAAAATTACATAAGTAAAATCCTGACTAGACAGTTTCTTATAGTGAATAATCTTTATATATAGGATATTTATCCTATTTTAATATGAGTACAAATATCGAGAAAATCTTGATTATACTACTTCTGGCATGGGCTGTAGTGAGCTCTACAATTGCTGCCAATTACTACCTTAAGTATAATAGTTGTGTCAAGGATCTAGAGGCATTCGACAGGAAGACTATTTCGGTAAATATTCTTATAGATTATGGTAACGGAAGCAAAACATGGTTTAACAATACTATTGTTTCGAGGAATTCTACATTGTTTAGTGTGCTTTTGTCGATTTCAAAAGTAAATTATACTTCAGGAGCATATGGTATATTCATAAACTCCATTAATGGTGTTTCGAACAAAGTTACTGGCAAGAATTGTGGATATTACTGGATGTGGTATTACTATGACAAGGAATCGAAAAAATGGGTTATGGGACCTGTAGGCGTGGATAAGTGGAAGCTTTCAGAGGGTGACATTTTAAAGGTCGTTTATCAGCAAGTTAAATGGTGAAAATGAAAGATTCGCCAAATAATAAACTGATAGAATTTTTAGCAATTCTTTACACTTTATCGTTTGGCCAGAGGCTGGGTAGATATTTCTTAAAGGAGGCATCGGGCTTAGGCGAGGGTGTTTTAAGGAGGATACTGAGTGAATTAAGTAGGGAAGGTTATATTAGCGTGAAAAGGGGAGGTACTGTTATCACTGATAAAGGTAGAGAATTTTTAAGTAGACTTATTGCCAAAATAGGCTACAAGCATATTTCTCCGATTGATGTGAAGGGAATTGTTAAGCATAGCTATAATGCTATTGCTGGAGTAACTTCCCAGAGTATTAAGAACGTAGTTCAAGCAAGGGACTGTATTGTGAGGTCGGGGTGTTTAGGAGGGCTTATTTTATTTTATACTGGTTCAAAACTTGTCTTACCGCCAATGGGAGAAAACTATCTATATGAGAATTTCCCAAGTTTTGTAAAGGAGTTGAAAAGGATTCCACTCGAAGAGGGTGATTATATAGTAATTTCCTTTGGAGGGAAAATATATAGTTTGGTTAAAGGATTATATGAAGCAGTGAGATATAGTGGATCAGGTGATGTATTATGAGAAGATGCTCGATTACGGTATTATTTATGTTGCTTGTCTTAACGACCGTAGTATATGCTGAACCTATTGAGAGTAAGGGACTAACCGTTGTTTCTCCCTTTGGTGCATACCTTAAGGGCGCATGTATTGAAGTTGAAAAACTAGATGGAACAAAGCAACGCTTCACGCTCGGAGCCTCGGACAGGATAATTATTAGGGAAGTCCCACTAGGTATACTGAAGGTAACAATTCTAAGTTGGAAGGGTGTGCCTATAAATTACACTGTTACTGTTACATTGAAGAATTTGACGATAGTATGTCCTAAGATTGGAAAGATTGTCTTCAGGGTGTTAGGTGCTAGAAAACAGGCGTTAGCTGGCGCGTATGTGAGGATTCTCTACGATGATAAGACAGTTGAAGAAGGTACTACTGATTCCTCGGGAACATACATATCATACTTACCCTATGGTGATTATCATGTAGAAATCAGTTATGGTGGGAAGAGTAAGGTTATTAATATCGATGTTTCAGAGACCTTTGGAAATGAATACGAGGTTACGTTAGATATATTTGCGTACCTAGGTGCTCCTCTTTCAATGGTCGAGTTCCTTAGCTTGATATTGCTTGCATTAATTATGATATTCGTGATTATTGTCATAGTATTTGAGTATCAGAATCTAAGGAGAAGGAAGCTAGCCAGGGTAGTATCAAGGAGCTAGTTTCAACCTTTTTCCTATAGACTTGTAGGCAAGAAGGGCTGGAATAACAGAGAGTACGGAATTTGTAGTATTAAATAATGCTACAATTATCAAAGTATAGTATAGTGCTTCTTGGAGCGAGGCGATGTATAAACCAGATTTTTCTAGTAACATTTTTGAGAAGTAAAGGTATGAAGGAAAAAGGACTCCTAACACGAGTAAATTAGCGATACTCATTATAAAAATCCTAGATAGTATTCCAGCACCTATCTCGATAACCCTCTTTTTACTAATTCTTGCACCGATAAACATCCCTAAAATATTGGAGATTTCTGCGAGGTATTTCATCAGAGGTCCTAATATGTCCCCCGATCTGAGAGCTAGTCCTATGAAATGGAAGCTACCACATAGAATACCTAGCTTTGCCCCAACTAGAAAGTATGTTAGATACGCTGGTATCTCCGCAAAATCTATTTTCAGATAGTAAAGGATAGGGAAAGGTATCTCAATTTTCATTAACGAGGTTATGATGGCTGTAGCACCCATAACCGCGGTCAGTGACAACTTCTGTGTTCTTTTCATAGCCTATCATTATTTATGTATTTCATATTTATTGGTATCTGAATTTTGCAACAAAAAATCCGACAGTGGAATGTACGTGCGGATAAAGTCTCTGGGTCTTATCAAGACCCAAGAGTCCGGGTAGACCAATTCTCGGCTCAACATTTTCTAATTCTAAAGGTAGGTTATCTAAAGCCCAGAGAACATTTTGCTCGTTTTCCTCTAACGTAAGCGTACATGTAGAGTATATGATTACCCCGTTTCTTTTAAGGTATCTACTAGCTGTTTCCAAAAGCCTTCTTTGCTGTTGCTGATACCTACAAATAATATCCTTTTCTAACCAGAGCCTTATTTCAGGACTATGTCCCAATCGTCCTAAGCTGCTACAATCAGGATCTAAGATTATTCCATCAAACTTCGTATTAAAGGGAGGTTTTTTAGCGTCAGAGTTTATAATCTCTACACCGTAGTTATGTAGTCTCCTTAGTATTTCCACCATATTTCTTACCCTATTACTCTTCCACTCGGTAGCTATAATGCTAACTTTACCTTCTGTTAATTGGTAAACATGTGATGTCTTCCCACCCGGTGCCGAGCACATATCCCATATTTTACTCAAGGCGTTGGGACTTAGCGTATAGCCAACTAGAAGCGAAGATTTGTCTTGTATGTAAAAGAGCCCATTCTTATGCTCTAACAATTTAACTATCTTATCATGTCCATCTACAACTTTCAGAAGCTCGCGAAAATCTTTGTCGTACTCCAAGTATATTCCTTTCTTTTGAAGAAGCTCAAAAAGTTTCTCAGGTTTGATTAGAAGAGTGTTTACCCTTATCCATACAGGAGGTTTTTTATTAAAAGCTTTAAAGAGTTTAAAGGCCTCTCTTTTCCCCAGTATCCCAATAACATAGTCTACTATCCACGTAGGAATAGAGTATTCTATACCTATTCTCTCAGACCCCCTAAATTCTCTCAGAAGCTCCTTTATAGGAGTTTTCTTTATCCTTAAGCAGTCCTGTCTGGTGATGCTAACATTTCTGAGAACCTTACTAATCTTTAAAATCCTCTGCAGTTTCACATTGCGAAATTTAGCTTCATATATAAGAGACCTAACAATGTTCCTTTCAAATGGAGAAAGACCTTCAAGATTAATACCTAACACTTTCTCTGCTATAGTATCTATAATTCTGTACCTTTTAAGTACCGAGATGGTATATGCTTTGACGACGCCTCTAACGACGGATTCATCAGGATGTTTTGAAAAGTATTCCTCCATTAGCGTTCTTAGTGATAATCTCTTATTCTCAATTTCGGCTAGGATCTTTGCAACTATTATTTCTATGGGGGTAAAACCATCTTTCATGGCGTTATTCTAAAAGTTATTGGAAGACAACGTAATTATATTTTAATTCCAATTTCTATAGTATAATAACCTGTATAAGGTGCATGAGTGCGAGGCTAGAGGCTTTAATATTTGATAGTATTAATATCATTACCTTAGCATGTATTTTAGCTAGTTTCATAGCTCTTAGAAGTAAAAAGTATCTGTCTTTTCTTTACTTGAACATCATATCACTCTTAACATTACAGATACATTACGTTTATAAATTATCAATAATCATACCTGTTGCATATCTCCTATTTGTTCTCTTGTCCATAGATAGCTTCAAAACTGTAAAGGACACGTCTCTTTTCATTAGTGATAAGATGGTACTATCTCTTTTTCTCGGGAGCGTGCCACACGTATTAATAATAACTTTCGCGGGATTAACTGGTAGCATATTCTTTAAGAGCACGAGCTATTTTTCCATAATATTACTTTCTGCAACCAGTGGTATCGAGGAATTGTTCTTTCGTGCAACTCTCCCTAGGGAGTATGATAGATTTTCGCTGGTTATCATATCCTTTCTCTATTCACTATTCCATATTCCTCTCATAGCAACGTCTATCCCTGAAGTATTGCTAGTGCTTGTAACCTACACCTTGTTCGGGATAAGTTTACAAATAGTATATAACCAGTATGGTTTGTTGTGTTCTTACATTCTTCATTTATCCTATAACCTAATAGCAGTACATTATCTAGTTTCTATAAATAATCTCAGCATGCTCTTACTGCTGCTATCTCATGTCTACCTAATATCTCTCCTTGCAAGGATATGCCAAGTAAACTTGAATGGCATCTCCTTTGTTGAGAAGGTATTATGAGGGGAAATGAATCACCTCCATAGCTATACTCCATGTTTGTAAGAAATTATTCTAATAATATCGCTAGCATCCTCTAGGTCATCTGCTACAAGCTCCATTAGATCAACAGAATCTCTCAGGTCGATAGCACTTAATAGATCAATTTCATCGAATTCTAATTGCTGTCTAATCAAATGCATAATTTTGTTACGTATAGCATCAACTTTCGTTTCTTCCTTTTCAACTAGGTCAGACACTTTTAAGGCGTAAACAGGCGAAATTTTCAGCGCGCTAATGTTATCTATAAATTTTTCAGCTACCCTAACTAAATGCCTATTCATATTCAGTAACTCATCTTTAAGCTTCTGGCTCAATATCTTCGGTTTCACTCTCAATATCCTCTCATTAGATTCAAGTATAGCTCCAGCTATCTTATCAATGGTCTCTATCAATTTCTCAAAATCCATACTGTCACCTATAGGGATAGCTGAAGCCCAAATTTTTCCCATGATCTGTCTCTTTAATACATCAGCTTCCCTCTCCATAACCTTAATTTCCCTGTTGATTTTTACTGCTCCCTTTATATTCCCTTTAGTAAATTCTTCGAGAAACTTTCCATGTAAGACTATTATTTCCTTAATTTTTAGGGCGTGTTCAAGTACAAGGCTAAAGAAGGGCCATGCTGGCCGTGTTTCCTTAGCTACAGCAAATACCAATGTTGAACCTATGAATAATAAAAGTGAGATAATATAAAATGCCTGATCTATGCCTAAAAGATCCAATAGAACTCCGATAAGGATTGCTCCTGTAAAGATTCCGCAGTCTCGTAAACCTCTATAGACACCCAAAGCAGTAGCCTTAATTCCGAGAGGTGCTAGATCTGTGGTCAATGCTGGAAGAACAGGGTAATACATCCCGTAGCTTAGCCCCGTTAGTGCCGCAATTAGAATATTATCTATCATAGAGGTACTATAGAGGAAAAGAATTGTTAACAAGCCATTAAACATTAATCCTGCTAATGCTATAGGCTTTCTTCCTACTCTATCAGATAGGCGTCCCCAAAAAGGCATAGAGAGCGCCCAGAAGAATATAAAGACTCCTTCTATTACACCGATACTAAGAAATCCTAGCCCAATAGCTTTCAAATATAATGGTAATGCTGCCCATATGAGTGAATCAGAAAGTTTTGTAATATGTGCAACGATGTATGTTATTATTAAACTCGGATAGCTTAGAGCTATTCTTATACCTTCACGGATAGGAACCTCCTCAAATTCATACCTTTTCTCTATTTTTATAAGATGCTTTGTCTCCTTAATTGTTGTAATAGCAAGTAAGAAGGCAAATATTGCAACATAAAATGCAAAATAGAAAGATGACTGTATATCATATGTACTTGACAAGAATCCTGCAATAACCGCTCCAACACCGTAACCACTATAAGCAAACCCTTCCATAAAACCAAAAGACATAGCAGCCTCTTCCGATGTGAAGATGTCTGAAAGCGAAGCCATAGAAGCAATATGATTTAATCCCTCGCCTGCACCAATAAGTATATTCCCTATTATCAATGATTCTAGATTTTCAAAATAAATAATTAAACACATTCCTACACTGTATGTTACTGTTCCAATAATCATTGAAAGTCTTCTGCCTATTTTATCGGAAATTATCCCGCCCAGAAAGCTTACTATTCCTTTAAATAGACCAAATGATATTATAGGCATAAAAGCTATAAGAGCTGAATTTATAAACTCCTTAGAATAGATCGTAAGCACTGTTCTCTGTACACCGACAGCTGAACCTAAAACAAACTGGAGAAATAAGATTGCTAATGCTAAATTTATTTTTTTATCGTTCAGCATTCTGAAAGACACCAATAATGATAAAATTTTCTTCCTCTAAACAACATCTTAGGTATTAAATTATCTGACAAGATTTATATTAAATTTTGCTTTAAAAATCAACTGTGAATATCTTATTCATGCCACATACAATAGAACATTACAATATTGGATTACTTTCAGAGCTATCCAAATACGTGAATATTTACTCCAGTTATAAATTGAAAGATAGCTTTATATATAATGT
>Ga0116200_10000083_pt1 | contig 21976 bp, 17 predicted proteins | sample Mar14436cmmetaG_FD_94478 | JGI IMG/M metagenome (GOLD analysis project Ga0116200, IMG submission 94478) | Marine hydrothermal vent microbial communities from Guaymas Basin, Gulf of California to study Microbial Dark Matter (Phase II) - Marker... ... | reverse complement strand
GGCGTGGAGGTAGGGGTGCTGGTAGGCGTAGGGGTCCAGGTGGGCGGGAAGGTGATGACCAGTGGGACTTCCGCTGGCGTAGGCTGAAGGGCTATTTCAGGCTGAGGGGACGGAGGAAAGGGATTTAAGGGCACATAAGGGTTGATGAAGATGATGAGGTAAACAGCGCCCACCAGCAGAGTAAGCACCAGGAAAATAAGGGTCAGGCCCCGCAACAATGATTCGCTTACCTTCACCTGTTTGAGCATATGATGCCCTCCTCCTCTCCCAGGAAAACTCCAGACCGAAAGCGTCCGATGCCCGGATTACAGTATCCTGCCGAAGCTTATGGATTTTGAATTTTTCGCTCTTGTTTACAAGATTGCACAAATTGGACAGGTCCTAAGTACCGGACTCTTTCGGCTCAAAGGGCTGAAAGATGAATATATAGCTGCCCTCTTCCAAGGTTCCAATCCGCAGGGCGTACCCTTTCCCGGACGCCCTAGCCGTATCCATTGCCTTCTCCAACCCTGCGGCCAGCTTATCCAATGGAGCATTTGCATATAGCCCTAACAGAGCCTTGCAGGCTTCATCCCGGTAAATCTCCACCCAGGCTCTATCTATCTGGTGTTGCTGGGGGAGGGCCACAGCCTCTTCGGTATACAAAGAGTAAAGGGCTTCGTAAGCTTGGCTGAGTTGCGAACGTATTTCATCGGTTCTCTCTTCCCATTCGGGGACCAGGCTTACGCCAAAGCCCCTGACGGCTATCCTGTACTTCAGGGTAAGCCAATTAATCCTCGCCCAAAGCCATCCAGCCCGATAGGAAAGGCGCTCTTCCGAAGCCAGCTTCTCGTCGTAGAACTGCATCCTGGCTTTGTCTTCCTCCTTTAAAATCTCGGCCAGCTCCTTGACAGGGGCTTCAGGAATCTCCTTGGGCTTTGCCTCCAGAGCTTTGCTCAAGGTCAGGGCCTTTTCCAACCTTTCGGGGTTGGTGTAATTCTCCTCCGGCAAGGTGATGAATTCCGTTAACAATGGCTCCGGCGCTGATGCGGTTTCGGGCAGGGAAGCGAGGGCCTCCTCCAGTTCTTCGAGATGAGATTGCGCCTTGAGACTCCGGTAGCCTTCCTTAAGCCTGTCTGCCAGGATGACCCGCTGGGCCTTTTTCAGGTAAGGGCTCCGGGTTATCAAGAGGCCCGCCTGCTTGTATACGAAGAGGGCACGTTCTCGCTCCCCTATCTCCTGAAGCCCTTTAGCTGCCATAAGCAGGGCATCAGCCCGCTCAAAATCCGAAAGGAAGGGGCTCAGGATGGCTAATTTGTAAACCTGACCGTAGCATAAAATGGCCTTCTTCTTACCGTGCGCCTGAGCATAAGCACGGGCGAGCAAGAGCCAGTGGCCCAGCCGCTCCTTGTCAGCCATTGAGGTGGAAAACGCCAGGGTCACATAGGCGGTTTCCAATTCCCCTTTGTCCACAGCCTGCTCGAAGACCGGGGCATCATCCTGACCGGCCAGAGAGAGCAAGGCGATAGCCCCGTTAATAGCCTTGGGCTTGAAAGCCAAGAGCGGGTCAGATTCCGGGTAGAGCTCGAAAGGTCTGTATAGATGCCAGTAATGGAGCCCAAGGTAAACAACTCCCACCAGGAGCAGGATGCCAAGTATTATTAGCAGAATTCCCAGGGCCCTCTTGCGTTTTTTAAACATTATTTGACAAACCTCTGGATGTTAGCCTTGGCCTTTTCCTGCTCAAGCCACTCCCGGAATTTCTGCTCCCGAAAGGCCCTTTTCATTTCCTCCGAAAGGGGGTGATTCGGGTCTTTCTCCAGAACTTGGATGATGTGGTATCCGAAGTAGCTTTTTATCACCCCGCTAATCTGCCCGGGCTCAAGGGAAAAGGCCGCATCTTCCACCTCTGGGGGCAATGCTGAGAGCCCCTTGGGGAAGAACCCCAAGTCCCCACCGCTTTCCCTGGTGAAGTTATCCAGGGAGAATTGCCTGGCGAGCTGGGCAAAATCCTCCCCTCTGCGTAACTTCTCCAGGACCTGGTTGGCTTCCTCCTCTGAATTCAAAAGGATATGGCGTGCGTGAACTTGCTCCATCGTCTCAGGAGGGGGTGGAACCACCTTTTCAAAGAGCTTCTCGCTTAAGAGTTGAGCCCTCGTCATCTCCCGGAATTCTTCCCAGGTAAGGTTGTTAGCATCCAGCCACTTTTCCAGGCTTTCCCGTCCCCCTCCTTCTTGGATGCTCTTCTGAATGTGGGCTTCCAGCTCTTCATCGGTTACGGTGATGCCCATCCGGGCAGCGGCTTGTTCCATAATGACCTGGTCTATAAGTCCTTCCAGCACCTGGCGGCGCACTTGGGCCATCGTCTTTTGGCCTTCTTCGCTCTGCAAGTCAATCCCTTGGCTGGCGAAAGCCTTCTCGAACTGGGTTACTCGCTTTTCCAGGGTCTTGACATAAATAGGCTGACCGTTGACTAGAGCGGCTACTTCTCCAGAAGGCGAAGGGGTGGGGCTAGGGATAGCTTCAGGGAGGGTAGGCGTAGCGGGTGGAAGCGTCTTTTCCGCACAGGCAGAGGCGAGGATGAGCAATATAAAGAGCACAGGGAACAATCTTTTCATAACCTCGGGCTCCTCTTCTGAAGTTGCTTTTGGGCGATGGCAAAGCAATGGCTGGAAAGAGAATGTGACTTTATTATACAGGTAGAGATGATTTTATGCAAACTTGTCAATTTCCCTTGACAAAAGCGCAGGAACAGGTATAATTGGTTAGCCGCTAGGAGGTAACACTTACCCTGGGGCTTGGTTCCCCATATCTCACCGGTAACGTGTTAATGTGGGATCAGGATACCGCCAACCTTGTGTTGGCGGAGCATCAGGGTTTCTATCCGAGCAAAAGCCTGCGCTGGAGAGCGCAAGCTCTTCGATAATTGGGAGGGGAAAGGAGATGTATGCCGTAATAGAAACCGGAGGCAAGCAATACAAGGTTTCTGAAGGTATGGTCATAGAAGTCGAGAAGCTGCCCGTAAGCGTAGGGGAGGAAGTTGAGCTCGATAAGGTTCTTATGGTGGTGGATGATAACGGTGTCCGGGTGGGGCAGCCTTTCCTTGAAGGGGCTAAAGTTAAGGCTCTGGTGCAAGCTCAGATAAAAGGCCCTAAGATTATCGTCTTCAAATATAAGCCCAAGAAGCGATACCGCCGTAAGAAGGGACACCGCCAGCTCTACACCAGATTGCTGATAAAAGAGATTATTGCGTGAAGGGGGTGAGTTAAGATGGCACATAAGAAGGGAGGAGGTTCCAGCCGTAACGGGAGAGATAGCCACTCCAAGCGGCTAGGGGTAAAGCGTTATGACGGCCAGCTTGTGAGGGCCGGGACGATTATCGTCCGGCAGCGGGGCACCAAGATAAAGCCCGGTAAGAATGTAGGTGTGGGAAACGATTACACCCTCTATGCCCTCATTGACGGCTTCGTGAAATTTGAGAAAGCGGGCAAGAGGAAGAGGGTTAGCGTCTATCCGATAGCGGTGGCTTAACCGGCCTTTCGCTGCCTAAATCCTGAGCAAAGGAGTTGGTGTAGATGAAGAAGGGGATACATCCCAAGTTTTATACGGATGCCAAGGTTATATGCGCTTGTGGCAATACGTTTATAACGGGCTCCACCAAGAAAGTGATTAGGACCGACGTCTGTTCGGCTTGTCATCCGTTCTTCACCGGTGAGCAGCGTATCGTGGACACGGCGGGGCAGGTGGAGCGCTTTATGAGGAAGGTGGAGCGAGCTGAGGAAATAGCTAAGGCCCGGAAGGAGAGGGAGGAGGAGAAAGCCGCTGAGGAATCCCAGACAGAAAGCTGAGAGATGAGGGGACTTTCCAGATGCACCCTCGTTATGAAAGCGGATGGATTGAAGTAATATGTGGCCCGATGTTCTCCGGCAAGACCGAGGAGCTTATCCGCCGGGTAAAGCGGGCTCGCATTGCCAAGCAGAAGGTCCAGGTTTTCAAACACAGCCTTGATGACAGGTACGATGCTGAGAAGGTGACCTCCCACAGCGGAGCTGATATGGAGGCCATCCCGGTCCGGGAAGCCCGTCAAATCCTTGAGCTCTTGGAGCCCGATACCGAGGTGGTGGCCATAGATGAAGCCCAATTCTTCGACTGGGCCATAGCGGATGTATGCAATGAGTTGGCTGATAGGGGGATCCGGGTGATAGTGGCCGGGTTGGATATGGATTTCCGGGGGGAACCCTTTGGACCGGTGCCTTTGCTTATGGCCCAGGCTGAGCAAGTGGATAAGCTCCAGGCTGTATGTGTGGTGTGTGGTGCTCCCGCCACCAGGACCCAGCGGCTTATAAATGGACGCCCGGCTTCGTATAACGACCCCATTATAATGGTGGGAGCAAAGGAGGTGTACGAGCCCCGTTGCCGTCGGTGCCATAAGGTGTTCAAAAGTTGAAAATGGAGCGTGAAAGCTATGACTACATATGTTATCCTCTCCAAGGTCTCCACCACAGGCGCTAAAGAGCTCAAAAACCTGAGCGAGATGGAAAGGGAATTTGAAGAGCGCTTGAAGGAAACCTGCCCTGAGGTTAAGCGGGTTGCCAGTTATGCCCTCCTGGGAGCTTATGATTTCCTGCACATAATCGAAGCTCCTGACGCCTATTCGGCAGCAAAGGCAGCCCTTATCCTTAATTCCTTTGGAACCACTACAACCCAAACCCTCACAGCCATCCCCTTTAAAAAGTTCACTGAGCTGGTGGAGACCATATAATACCGGGCACTTTAATCAATGCTTAGGGTGTCCAAATACGAGAGGACAGGCAGTCGTGTCCCAGCTTGTTCAGCAAAAAGCGTCGAGTGGCTAGTTTGTCCATCACTTTGTAGGAGCAGTTTAAGGGTGAGTCTATACAAATGGGTTGTCGCACCCCCGCCCCCGCCACTGCACCTGGCTCGATTTCCTCACCTACCTCCTCTTGTGGTACAGGTCTTGTATAATCGGGGCATCACCTCCCCTGAAGAGGTGAAAGCCTTCTTAGAAGGGGAGGAGAAATTTCATAATCCCTTCCGTCTGAAGGGTATGAGTCAGGCGGTAACCCGGATACGCAAAGCCATCAGGCACGGTGAACCTATCGCCGTATATGGGGATTTCGATGTAGATGGAGTTACCGCCACGGCTATCCTTGTCGAAACCCTGCGGGCCCTTGGGGGACACGTAATCCCCTACATACCGGACCGGGTGCGAGAAGGCTACGGCCTTAACAAGATGGCCCTCCATTCCTTAGCCCACAAAGGCATAAAGGTCGTGGTCACAGCCGATTGCGGCATCCGTTCGGTGGAAGAAGCTAAATATGCCCGGCGGATAGGCCTTGACCTCATCATCACAGACCATCACTCCATAGGGCCGGAAATCCCCCAAGCCGTGGCCGTTATTAACCCCAAGCAGGAGGATTGCCTCTATCCCTTTGGAGAATTAGCAGGGGTGGGGGTGGCATTTAAACTGGCCCAAGCCCTCCTCCTGAGCAACAGCCAGGTCCCCCTGAAGGCTCGCTCCACGGCTTTGGAAGAAGAAGCATTCTACGACTTGGTAGCTTTGGGCACGGTGGCGGATATGGTGCCCCTCTTGGGGGAAAACAGGAGTATGGTAATAAAGGGGCTTAGGTGCCTCAATTCCCCCAGACGCCCAGGCATAAGGGCGCTTATGCAGGTGGCAGGGTTAGCTCCTGGCAGCGTTGATTCCACTGCCATCAGCTTCATCCTGGGGCCTCGGCTGAATGCCCCGGGACGCCTCTCCAGTGCTATGCTCAGCTTGCGCCTCCTTATGTCCCAGGATGAAAGGGAGGCCCTGGAACTTGCCCGCCAGCTTGATCAGTGGAACCGCCGTCGCCAGAAGCTGATGAACCAGGCCTTGGAGAAAGCCCGCCAGAAGGCCCTGGATGAGATGGAGAAGAGGATGGTGATTCTGGTCGCCGATAGGGAATTCATCCCTGGCATCGTGGGGTTGGTGGCCAGCAAGCTGGTGGAGGAATTCTACCGCCCGGCAATCGTGATGGAGCTGGGCCCGGAAAGAAGCCGGGGTTCCGCCCGGAGCATCCCGGAATTCAACATTACCGCAGCCCTGGACCAATGCGCCAGCCTCCTGCGCAAATACGGAGGACACTCGGCAGCGGCAGGGCTCACGATTGATACCCACAAACTCCCGGAGTTCCAGGAGCGCATCGAGGAGATTGCTGAGCAAACCCTGGGGGCATTGGATTTGAAGCCCACCCTTTTCATTGATGCCGAAGTGTCCCTGGCCAAGTTGAATTGGGATGTATATTTCCACCTGAGCAAGATGGAGCCCTTCGGCTACGCAAACCCAGAGCCCCTTTTCTTAAGCCGAGGGGTCAGGGTCCAGAGTTCTAAACTGGTAGGGGAGGATGCCAATCATCTGAGGTTAACCCTCGCTGATCCCAAAGGCTCTAGGCTCTGGAATGCCATCGCTTTCAAGATGGGCGATAGAATCTCTTCCCTTGGGGATTACGTAGATGTAGTGTACACCTTGAAAGCCGATAACTGGGGTGGGGAGAGACGGTTGCAGCTCTGTGTAAAGGATATACGTCCCTCAGAAGTATGAAGTGTTTTTCTGGATGGCAGCTTTGCCACTGCCCAGTGGAACCACCTAAAGCCCTATTTATGGGGTTGTAATGTGTGTAGCACGGGCACTCTATGCCTGTGCCTAACTTAACAGCATCCCGAAAGGGAGAAGGAGGGGGATTTATGGAAGAAAGTTCCTTATCAATCTTGGTGAAGGTGCTGTTTGTGTTCTTCTTCATTGGCCTCAATGCCTTCTTTGTAAGTGCGGAATTTGCTTTGGTGCTGGTGAAAAAAGCCGCCCTTGAGAAGAAAGCTCGTGAGGGCAATCGTGCTGCTCTTGCGGCGGTTCGTTTCCTCAACAACCCCGACAGGTTTATTGCCACCGTGCAACTGGGGATAACTATGGCCAGCCTTGCCCTCGGCTGGGTGGGAGAGGAAACCGTTGCCTCTTTGCTCATCCCTCCCCTCGCAGAAGCCTTGGGGAAACTGGGCATTCCGATAGCCCACGGCGTTGGCCTTATACTTTCCTTCGGCACCATTACCTTCCTCCACATAGTCCTGGGCGAACAGGTGCCCAAGAGCGTGTCCCTCAGGATGCCCGAAAGGATAGGGCTCCTCTCGGCTCTCCCCATTCACTGGTTCTATATGGCTTTTCGCCCCTTCATATGGCTGCTCGACCGAAGCACGGCGCTGGTGCTCAGGCCCTTTGGTGTTCCCGTAGGGACAGAGATTCGTTCGGTGCATACCGTTGAAGAGCTCCGGATGCTGGTTAAGGAGAGCTACGAGAGGGGCTTGCTGGAGGAAATGGAGGAGGAATTGCTCTCCCGGGTGTTTGACTTCGGTGAGCGGACGGTAAAGGAGGTGATGATACCCCGGACGGAAATCGTGGGCATAGAGGCCGATGCCACCATAGCAGACTTCCTGCGGGAGTTCAAACGCTCCCGCCATGCCCGCTACCCTGTCTATGAGGGCAATCTGGATAACATCATAGGCTTTGTGGCCATAAAAGACGTGCTGTTGAACATAAACGAGTCCCTGGAATGCTTCCAGAAGAAAATGCGAGATTTAGTACGCCCTGCTTACATCGTCCCTGAAAGCAAGTTTGTGGATGAGTTGCTGGTGGAGATGCGAACCCATCACCTTCAGATGGCGGTGGTCATTGATGAATACGGTGGCACGGCTGGGTTGGTAACGTTAGAGGAGCTTCTGGAAGAGATAGTGGGGCGGGTCAGCGATGAAACAGCAGTGGAACAGCTGCCGCTGGAACAGGTTGACGAAGGGGTTTATTACGTGGATGCCAGGCTGCGGGTTGATGAGCTTAACGAAGAATTGGGGTTGAACCTGCCGGAGGGGGAGGATTACGAGACCCTTGCTGGCTTCATATACACCCGTTGGCAACGCATCCCCAGGGAAGGGGAGGAATTTCGCTATAACAACCTGCTCATAACGGTAACCGAGATGAAAGGCCCCAGGATTGTGAAGGTCAGGTTAAAGAAGTTGCCGAGCTGAGGGCCTTCTTCTCATCCCAATCCTTTGGGAAAGGCAAGGTCAGCCTGTAGGTTCGGATGGGCTTGTCGAAGCCTTTGATGATAAGAGGGTGGGGGACAGGATGTAGAGGGAAGTGCCCCTTCACCAGGTTGTAAGTGGCCTCATCCATAAAGATTTCCCCCGTCACCTTCCCCCTGGCTGAGAGGCGGGCCGCCAGGATTACAGGAGCCCCCGCTATGGCGTGCTCAAAGCGAGTTGTATCCAGAGCTACAGGCCCGGTGCTTATCCCGATGCCGATGCCCATCTCTTTGATTTCGGGGTACCTCTGTTTCCATCGGTCGGCCAGGTACTGGAAAGCCTGCTGCATCGCTATTGCTGAATTGATGGCCGCTTTGGGGTCATCAAAGATGACGAGAACCTGGTCACCGGTGTATTGCTTGACGGCGCCTTGCCTTCCCACCGCCTTTATCATCTCCAGGTAGAACTCCCGTAGGAATCGAAGCATCGAACGAGGCCCCAGAACCCCAGCCAATTCCGTAGAGGAGTGGATGTCCGCTATCAGTACGGTAAGCGTCTGTTCGGTCTTGAGTTCCATAGCCCTCTCGGGGAGGGAGGCAAGAAGCTGGGAGAGGGGTGAATAACGGGCGTTTTCCTCAAGGGCCCTCTTGATGTCCCTTTGCAGGCGCTCGTTCCTGGTTTGCACCAGTTGTTCGGTGATGGAGGGGAAGCGTGAGGTTACTTCATCGAAATCCGCTTTGTTCAGGCTCAGGAGTTTAACGTGGGTGCGGGCCACCACCGAGGCGGTTCGCAGAGGGGTGTCCTCCAGCAGGGCTATCTCCCCAAAGTAATCCCCTTCTCTCAGGATGGCAAGGGTTATCTTGTTGCCTTCCACGTCCTGGGTATATACTTCGGCTTCGCCTTCTTCTATGATGTAGAAGGTGGAGCCTTCCTCGCCCTGCTTTATGATGGATTCCCCGGCCTCATATTCCACAGGGGTCAGCCTTTCGGCAATCTGGAGGCGCTGCTCAAGGGATAAGCCCTGAAGGAAGTAAACCCGGTCGAGGACTTTCAAGGCAGGGGTGGCCATAGCCTTCTGCACTATTTCCAATTGCACCCTCGCATCCTCGTAATCGGGCTTAATATTAAGGGCCTTGCTGAAAGCCTCGGCTGCCCTGTCGTATTCCCCCAACACCTTGTGCACCATCCCTATATTGTAGTAATGGTGGGGGTTATAGGGTTCGAGGGCCAAGGCCCTTTGGAAGCACATTAACGCCCTGGCGTATTCACCTTCCTCATAATAGGTGATGCCAAGCTGGTTGTGGGCATCTATAAAGCTTGGAGCCAGGTTGATGGCTTCCTTCAGGGCTTCGACAGCTTTCTGGCGCTCTCCCAGTTGTCTGTATATCCAGCCGAGTTCGTAATAGGCGAAGACGAGGTTTGAATCCAGCCGTAAAGCCTCCTCCAGATGCTCTGCCGCTTCAGCCAGGTCGCCCATCAGCTCGCAAGCCATACCCCATACCAGCTGGAAGGTGCCTTCTGCCTTCGGGGTTTGAGCTACCTCGGCCTTCAGCCTGCGCATTTCCTCATTGTCGAACAGGATGTTGGTCAAACAGCGGGCAGCCAGCCACAGGCGATTGTAGTTTTCGCCATCCTGTACGACATCCCAGTAGACGAGGGATTTCTCGGAGCTAATGCCGAAGAGCAGGACGGCGGTTCCGGACCAATGAGCCAGGTCTTCGGGGGTGGTGAGGTACCAGGAGATGGGTTCCCCTCGCTTCAGGAGCCCCGCCGCAGCGAAGTACTCCCGCACGGCGTGGTGCATAAACCCCACCGCTGTCCTGTCCCGGGAGAGGCGTATCAGTCCGCTGTAGATGAGGCCCTCGAAAATGTCCTGCGCCGAGGCCCTTATGGACATCCCAAAGGTTGTTTCCCTTATCAGCCAGTAGGCTCTTTCCCGGTTTATGACCTCGGCCTTCTCCCGCTGCATCGTCAGGCCCAGGTAAGCGAGGGCTTCCCGGCTTATCTCCGCCGCCACCTTGCTCTTGGAACGCCCGAAGAGCATCCACCACTCGGTTTCCGTGCGCCGGAGGAGGTTCTCGGTGAAGCGCTGGAAGAGGATGCCCTTGTTGTGAGGGAGGGGGCTTTCCTTCTCGGTAGCCACTTTGGTAAACATATACAGAGCCAGGGGGTTACGGCTCAATTCCCTTAACAGCGGGTCTTGACGGATTTGCTCGGCAAGCCTCTGGCCTCTGTGCTCGCCCAGGTAAGCTGTGGCATATCGCTCTATATCCTCATCGCTGAGCTCGTTGAGGACCACGACGGGATAGCGGGAGAGCAAATCCTCTTCATAGAAGCGGCTTGTGATTATGAGGTAATGGTCCTTATAGCGATACAGGAATTCCTCCAAGACAGGGCGGTTCTCCGGAGGCATCTCGTTCAATCCATCGAGCATAATCATAAATCGCAGGCGGCGGTCCTCAATTATATCAGAGACCTCCGGAGCCATAGAGAGGACTTTTCGCAACTCCTCCTTGCTCTTTATCTCCTGGACGCCGTGGGACTGGAATTGTGACCATATCACTTCTTCCACATCTCGGGTACGGCGTAGCTGATGGAGCCGCACAAATATGGGTATCACAAGCTGCTTTCTGCGGCTATCCTCATCCCAGCGGTCGGCTGCCTCCCGGGCCAGGCTCCAGGTCAGGTATTTCAGGACCGTGGTCTTGCCGGAGCCTGGCTCCCCCAGGATGACGATTTGCTCCTTTTGCTTCACCAACGATATAACATCCTTAGCCTCATCCCCCCTTTCCTTGGCCTTAGGGAGGAAGGCTTGCAGGAAGGCTTCCCTCCAATCGGTGGCTTTAAGGCCGGTAAGGGGGGTGGCTCTAAGGGGCACGTACAGTTCGCTCCACACTGAGAAATCGGGGTCTTCAATAATGGACTGGAGGTAGCGTCTCAGGGGGGGCAGTTTGACCCGGCGGATAACCCCCGAGGGGGTGCTCTCAAAGCGGAAGAGCATCCCCTTCCAGGCCCAGAAGTCAGGGGCCTCCTTCGCCATCTTGTTGATGAAGTCGCTGGTAGCCCAGAGCACGATGGGCTGGCGGATGAGGGTAGTGGCATCACGGAAGAGGTTGAGCCAGAGGAGGAATTTCTCCTGTTGCTCCTCATTGTACTTTTCCATTCCGTAGACGAAGAACACGATGTTATCGTATCGGCCCAGGAGCTCCAAATCCTTGAAGCCTGCCCGGTCGGTGAGGTTCCTAAGCACTCGGACGAGGTTCAGGTCTTCTTCGGTGACTTCCACGGGGTAGAGGTAGATGTTCATCTGGCGGAGTTGCTTTTCAAAATAGCGGAAGAGGCGCTCACGTAACTCCAGGTCATCACATTCCACAGTGGCGATGCCACCCCATTTGCTAAGGCGGAGCATAGAGAGGAGGAGCTTGACCTGCTCTGGATAGCGACGGGCTATCTCATCATCTAACTCCTCGCTCGCTTTCCTCTCCTGCACGGGTAATTGGGGCTGTACCACTTTTATGTCGGCCACTGTTTCCTCCTTCCCACCATAATCTCCCTGAACCATAGGGGTTCCCTTTGCATCTACAGCATACCTCGCTCTTGCAGGAGGAGTTCGACGATGGGGTGTACATCGTACCAGTAATTGCCATTGGAATATTCCAGCACACAGAGGGATTGCAGGTATTCCCAGGCATTTTCAATGTCGTGGCATTCCTTCTGGGCGTGGATTTTCTTCAAAGTGACGTAATCGTTGTGTCCGAGACGGCGGGAGAAATCCTTCTTGAACTCATTTATAACCCAATCCACGACGTTATCGTTTATGCGAGGGATGTTAAAGGCAGCGCAGTAAAGGCAGCTATCCTGCACCATTTTGATGAGGTGGCGGGCCACTCCCCCGCTGGCTAAGGCCAAACGGCGGGCTGTCCCTTCTTCGAAGAGCTCAGGCGAAACCCGTCGGTAAATCATCTCCTCCAGTTTGCTCACACCCCTCTCGTTAACCTTACGGGCTTCCTTCTCGTAAACCTTGAACATCGGCACCGGATATGCTTTATAAGGCTCCAGAGCCGGGGAATCGGCCAGTTCATACATCAATGAGACGGGAGCGGTGTAGATGGCCATACAATCGAGCAGCGCCAGGAAGGGGCCTTCTTCCTTGAAAACCTGGAGGGCTTCCATCCGAGGCAGTTTGTCCAAATCGTCTATGACGATGAGCACATTCTTGCCGCTCGTCTCCTTCACCCGGTTGATTATGTTATTCACGAGGTCTCGTAAGTCAGGGGCCCTCTTCTTGATGCGGATGCGGGCTTCCTCGACTTTCTGGCCCGTGCCTTTCACGTTAATGCCTATCAAAGTCAGGAGGTTTAGGAGCTTCCCCAACCCGCTCCCCGTGCCAACTTCTATGTCGGCTTCCAGGGTCTTGCGGGTGAAAATCTCCACTTCCTTATTTATCCAGTCTGAAATCTTCTGGATGTCCTCTTCGGGGAAGGCGATGTCAAATTCCTGGAGTTTGTTGTAGATGGCCACCACCACGGAGAAAGCGATGTCGGTGTAATCCACACCTTGCAGGTCCAGGATCTCGTTTATGGAGTAGGAGACGACGAAGAGGTTATCTCTGGTCTCCTGGTCCTGCTCTATCTCTCTCACCAGGCGGTTGAGTTCTGTGGATTTACCGCAGCCCACATGCCCCGAGAGGAGGAACTTGGTGACGAGTCCCCTCTCAGCACCCCACCTTATCTCCTTCTTGAGCAGCTCCAGACGGGAACCTTCGTCATCTCGAGAGACGTAGAAATGGTCGAGTTGTTTATCGTGGAGGGGCATCCTGTAGTCTGTGTTAGCATAGGCATCCACAAAATTCCTGGCTGCAAACGGATAGACATTAGCTTCCATTACTTGCCCTCTCTAAAGGTTTTGTTCACACCTAAACACCCGGTTGTGAGCTCCTTTGGAGCTTGAAAGGCGAGGGAGCGCATTTTATCCCGGTGTGTGCTTGCGCCAGTGAAGTTCCTGCTAAAGATGGCTTGCTCTTATCAGCATATAACAAATTTGGCTAATTGTCAACGTGGAGGGTGTTGAAAAACTCCTTAACCTGCCCTCGCCGGAGCGAAGTTGACAACCTCCTCCACCCGGTGTATAATTAGCTTGCGCAGCAATTGAGCGCCAAGCGGTTTTAGCATCGTGGTGGTTATCTTTGCTGCGCAATCGGTAAATTTCGGAAGGAGGGCGTTATGTTTCTCCCTGTTTTCACTTATCAAGGTGGTTATCTTCTCCACAGGGGGATGGTGCGCCCACTTCTGTTTAATTTATGTTAAGTAACGAGCCTGAGCCGTGGGCGCACCAGCGCCCACGGCTTTTTTAATCCCCAAAATCCCTGAAATCCAAAAGGCCGTGGGCTTCCTCCACGGCCTTTTTAAGTTAAGGCGCTGTTTCTTCAGCAGCATTGTCCCCGAGGAAACAAAACCTTTTCCGGAGGTTAGACTGATGAGCGTGCGTGTGAAGCCCAAAAGCCACTACGCTTTGGAGGTCATCAACGTCACCAAGAAGTTCATAACCGGTAGCCCGCTACCCTGGGGAGCTAAACGAGAGGTGCTGGCCGTTAACAACGTCTCCTTCACCGTGAGGCCAGGTGAAATCTTCGGGGTGTTGGGGCCTAACGGTTCCGGCAAATCCACCTTGGTGCGCCTGATAGCCACCCTCCTCATCCCGGATTCAGGCACCATCAAGGTTTTCGGCTATGATGTACGCAAAGAGGAGCAGATTGTGAAATGGCTCATAAACCGGGTCTCGGTAGAGGCCTCCTTCTTCAAAAAGCTCTCACCTATGGAGAACCTGCTCTATGGGGCCAGGCTATACGGGTTAAATGGCAGGGAAGCCCGCTCCCGAATCCTGGAAATCCTCATCCGCCTGGGATTAAAGCGGGAGGAAATCTTCCAGCCGATGGAGGAGATGTCACGGGGGATGCAGCAAAAGGTAGCCCTGGCCCGTGCCTTCCTCTCTAACCCCTCCCTGCTGCTCTTGGATGAGCCTACCACAGGGTTGGACCCCCGCTCCAAGCGGGAGGTTCAGGCTCTGGTGAGGGAGCTACGGGAGGAACACGGCACCACTATCTTGCTCACCACCCACGATATGGTTGAAGCCGACACCCTCTGTGATCGGGTGGCAATCCTGGATGAAGGGCGCATCGTGGCTATGGATGAGCCCCGCAAGCTGAAGGAGAAGGTAGCTTCCAATGGCTCTGAACCGACCCTGGAGGACGTCTTCATAGCCCTTACGGGTAAGCGGTTAGAAGGAGGATGACTTTAACCAGGTTTTCTCAGACGGCAGCTTTGCCACCGTCTGGGAAAACCCAGTTCTTTACCGGGAGGGAAAGACCTATGTGCATCCCATATCATCTGAGGGCAACTTATGCCTTTGTGGAACGAAATTTTAACCTGGTTAAGCGTTACTGGGGCTGGGAGATAGTGTGGTTGACTTATTCCATCGCCAACACCTTGGCTATCACCTACATAGGGGCAGGGGTGGAGAAGATAAGCGGCAAGCCTTTCCAAGCCGATTACCTCATCCTCTATCTGCTTACGGGAGCTCTGGTTTGGCATTACCTGGCCCTGGTTTTCGACAACGTGAGCGAGATGATAGCTTGGGAGCGATGGGAGGGCACCATCGAATACACCCTTATGGCCCCCGTCCACCGCTTCGTGCATATGGTGGGAACTTGCCTGTTCTCCTTGCTGTACGGGGTCTTGCACACGGGCATAATCCTGGGGATAGTGAGCATCTTCTTCCACATTGACTTGAGCAAAGCCAACCTGCTGGGGGGAGGATTGGTGCTCCTGGCTGGAAGCATATCCTTCATCGGATTGGGCATCATCGGAGCGGTGCTGCCACTGCTGTTCCCGGAGAGAGGCGCTCAGATGACGCACGTAATCCAGGCGGTATTCCTGCTCATCTCGGGTATTTACTATCCTGTCGAGGTGCTGCCAAAATGGCTTCAGATGGCAGCTAGGTTCTCCCCGGCCACGTACGTGCTCTGCGGTATGCGGAGGGCTTTCCTAGAAGGGGCTTCGACTGCCGAATTACTGGGGATTGTAATCTTGTTAGGAACAATGGGGGTGGTCTTTCTGCCTCTGGGGGTCTGGATTTTCAGTATAGCTGAGGGATATGCCAAGAAGGCGGGTAAGCTCAAGAGGAGCGGTTAGGAAACAATAACCTCCTGCAAGCCATCAGGCCTGCGGGAGGTTATCAGCCTTCATCCTCATCGTCCGCTTTGTATTTCCAGGCCCGCCCTCGCCGGAACGAGAACCAGGCCTTAAGGTCAGCTCCTTCACCCTTGCGGGCGAAGATGAGGTAGCCGGTATGAGCCACCATCCTATCATCGGGGCGGAGGCGCTCGGCCACAACCTTGTAGGGACGGAGCAGTAATTCTTCCACTTCTACGTCCACGAATCCGTGCTCCGAAAGCCCTTCCAGCAGGTTTACCACCTGGTTAGTCGTGGGGACCAGGGCGCCGAAGAAACCACCTGGCTTCAGGGCTTCCCTGGCCTGGGAGAGATATTCCCAAGGGGTGCGCAGGTCGAGGAAGAGGGCATCGGCATCCTTCTCGTCAAAGCCTTCGGCAATGTCCCGTTCCTTAAGCTCCACATAATCCAGCACTCCTGCCCGTTCCAAGGTATGGCGGGCCAGCCGGAGCATTTCAGGCCTGATTTCGTATGAGTAAACCCGTCCGGTGGGCATCACTGCTCTGGCAAACACCAGTGTTAGAGCCCCGCTCCCGGTGCCTGCTTCCACTACCCTCTTACCAGGCATCAAATTGAGCCGCAGCAGGATGTAGCCTGCATCCTTGGGGTAGATAATCTGGGTGATGCGAGGCGTGGCCTGGATAAGGTCAAGGGTGGAAGGTTCGAGCACGAGGAACTTGCGCCCTAAGTGGGTCTGCACCTCTCGGCCCAGGGGTTGACCGATGAGGTCATTATGGGGGATTATGCCGTAATGGCTTTCAAAGCGTTTGCCGGAGGTAAGGCGTATGAGGAAGCGCTTGCCTCTCTTGTCCAACAGGAGGATTAGGTCGCCTTCCTTCGCTTCCCTCACCATCTTTCTCCTTAATCGTATTTGTGCGGCGGCGAAAGCCGCCGCACAAATACAACCCTATTCCCGCCCATACTTGTGCTTCAGGGCCGCCTGAGCTGCGGCCAACCGGGCGATGGGCACCCGGAAGGGAGAGCAGGAGACGTAATTGAGGCCCAGGATGTGGCAGAACTCGATGGATTCGGGGTCACCACCGTGCTCGCCGCAGATGCCAATTTCGATGTCGGGGCGCACCTTACGGGCTGCCTCCACGCACATCTTCATAATCTTGCCCACACCGTCCCGGTCGAGCACCTGGAAGGGGTTGGCCGGGATGATGCCCTTCTCCACGTATTGCAGGAGGAACTTCCCTTCGGCGTCGTCACGGGAGATCCCGTACACGGTTTGGGTCAGGTCATTGGTTCCGAAGGAGAAGAACTCAGCATACTTGGCGAATTCATCGGCGGTGAGGGCAGCCCGAGGTATCTCAATCATCGTGCCGAACTTGTAATCCACGGTGACGCCCTGCTCCTCCATCACCTGCTTGGCGACTTCTTCCAGGAGTTCCCTCATTATCTTAAGCTCATTGGCGTTGGCAGTGACCGGGATCATAATTTCAGGGTGTACTTCAACACCCTCCTTGGTCAGCTCACAGGCCGCCTCTAAGATAGCCCGCACCTGCATCTTGTTGATTTCGGGCCAGAGGATGCCCAGACGCACGCCCCGGAAGCCGAGCATTGGGTTAGCTTCCCGCATAGCAGCAACTTTGCGCAGGAGGGTTTCCTTCTCAGCCAGTTTGGCTTTGAGTTCCGGCTTCTCACCCTCATACTCGATGCGGGTGCGTAGTTCAGCAACCTCGGATACCAACTCCTCATATTTAGGCAGGAACTCGTGGAGAGGCGGGTCAATGAGGCGGATGATGACCGGCAACCCTTCCATCGCCTTGAGGATGCCTTTGAAGTCTTCCCGCTGGATGGGGAGGAGTTTCTCCAAAGCTGCCTCACGCTCTTCTTTGGTCTCGGCCAAAATCATCTGATGGACAATGGGCAACCGGTCTTCTTCGAAGAACATATGCTCGGTGCGGCAGAGACCAATTCCCTCGGCGCCAAAGGCCCTGGCCCGCTGCGCATCTCTGGGATAATCGGCATTGGCCCAAACGCCCAGCTTGCGGATTTCATCGGCCCAGGAGAGGAGGGTGAGCAATTCCTTCTCTTCCTCCAGCTTGGGCTCGATGGTGGGGATAGCGCCGATGAACACTTCACCGGTGGAGCCATCAATGGAGATAACATCGCCTTCCTTCACTATATGGCCGTTGACGCTGAAGAGGCGACGGCTGAGGTCAATGCGGATGGCCTCGCACCCGGCCACGCAGGGCTTGCCCAGACCACGGGCCACAACAGCAGCGTGGGATGTAGCGCCGCCGTGCTGGGTCAGGATGCCCTTGGCCTGAAGCATACCGTGCACGTCATCGGGGGAGGTCTCAGGGCGCACCAGGATGACGCTCTCCCCTTCTTTCCCGAGCTTCTCGGCGGTATCGGCATCAAATACGGCGATTCCTGTGGCCGCACCGGGTGAGGCATTAAGGCCCTTTGCCAGGAAACGCCCTTCGCTCCTGGCTGCATCCTTGGCTTTCTCATCAAAGCGAGGGTGCAGAAGCTGGTCTACCTGTTCGGGGGTAACCCGCATAATGGCTTCTTCCTTGGAGATGATGCCCTCGTTGACCATATCCACGGCAATTTTTACCGCTGCCTTGGCAGTGCGCTTACCGGTGCGGGTCTGGAGCATCCACAGCTTGCCCCTTTCGACGGTGAACTCCAGGTCCTGCATATCCCGGTAATGCTTCTCCAAGAGCTCCGCCACCTTGACAAATTGCTTGTAGACTTCGGGCATCTGCTCCTTGAGTTCGTGGATTTTCATCGGGGTGCGGATGCCGGCAACCACATCCTCGCCCTGCGCATTGGGGAGGTACTCGCCCCAGAGGATTTTCTCGCCGGTGGCGGGGTCACGGGTGAAGGCCACGCCGGTGCCGGAGTCATCGCCCATATTGCCGAAGACCATCGTGACCACGTTAACGGCGGTGCCCCAATCGTGAGGGATGCCGTGGAAGTTGCGGTAATCAACAGCCCGCTTTCCGAACCAGGAGTCGAACACAGCAGCGATGGCTTTGCGCAGTTGTTCGTAGGGGTCCTCGGGGAAATCTTCGCCGACGTGCTCCTTGTAAATCTTCTTGAACTCGGCCACCACTTCCTTGAGGGCCTCGGCATCAAGGTCGGTATCCTGCTTGGCGCCATACTTCTTTTTGATGCGTTCAAAGGCCTCGTCGAATTTCTCGCCGGGCACCTTCATCACGATGCGTCCGAACATCTGGATGAAGCGGCGGTAGGCGTCGTAGGCAAAGCGCTCGTTCTGGGTGAGTTCAGCCAAACCCTTGAGGGTTTCCTCGTTAAGGCCCAGGTTAAGGACGGTGTCCATCATCCCAGGCATCGAAACCCTGGCTCCCGAACGGACGGAGACCAACAGGGGGTTCTTGGGGTCGCCGAATTTCTTGCCGGTCATTTCCTCGACTTTCTTGAGGGCTTCCAGGGTTTGCTCCCACATCCCTTCGGGAAATTGCTTATTGTGTTTGAAATATTCGTTGCAGGCCTCGGTGGTGATGGTGAAGCCTGGGGGTACAGGGAGCCCGGCTCTGGTCATTTCTGCTAATCCCGCCCCTTTGCCGCCGAGCAGGTTGCGCATTTTCTCGCTGCCTTCGCTGAACATATATACCCACTTCTTAGCCATAGCTGCTCTCCCTCCTCGAAAGAGATTAGTTCTGTTAGCTTTCGATGGCAGCGTCGCTGCCGTCGAAAAACGGGTTGATGGCCTTTTAGCAAATCATTTGCTCAGGATTATAAAACCTTTCTCCGGTTTTGGCAACTTCTCCAAAGAAGGCCCCGCCTGCAAAAGGCGGGGCCCCTTTGCCTCCTTCTTGATAATGCTGAAATCCAGCAGCCTCACTGCTTGCCTTGAGCCCACTTCTCTGCCGGAGAGGGCAAACTCTTCCGCCAAAGGGTGGGAACCTGCTCTTCGGCCCTGGAATCAAAAACCCAAACCACTTCCCTATCTTGGTCGGTGGCGAATCCGCACCCGTGCCCCTATGCTGGTTGGGGATTTGCGTCTAGGGCGCCGGGAAGGTGTCTTCCTCTTGGTCTGGCGTTCGTGTGCCCTGGCTTCCTCGGGTGTCCAACCTTCCAAGACAGCCTGGCGGGAGAGCTTTATCTTGCCGTCCTTGTCTATGTCAATCACCATCACCATTATCTCATCGCCTTCCCTGACCACGTCCTCCACCCGGGATACCCGATAATCAGCTAGCTGGGATTTGTGGACAAGGCCCTCTTTCCCGGGGAGGATTTCCACAAAAGCTCCGAAATCAGTGATGCGGACCACCTTGCCCAGGTAGATTTTACCTATCTCCGCCTCCTCCGTAAGCCCTTTTATGAGCTGGGCTGCTTTTTCCGTATCAGCACCATTGGTCCCCGCTATGTAGATGGTCCCGTCATCCTCGATGTCTATTTGTGTCTTGGTTTCATCAATGATGTGACGGATGGTGCGACCACCAGGCCCTATCACCAGCCCTATCTTTTCAGGGTCAATCTTGAGCACGGTGATGCGTGGCGCATAAGGCGAGAGGTGAGAGCGTGGCTTGTCAATCACGGAGAGCATCTTGTCCAGGATGAAGAGGCGGGCTTCACGGGCTTGGGACAGAGCCTGAGCAATGATATCGTAGGAGATGCCGGGGATTTTTATGTCCATCTGGAGGGCGGTGATGCCATTCGCCGTCCCAGCTACTTTGAAGTCCATATCCCCCAGGTGGTCCTCCATACCCTGGATGTCGGTAAGGATGGCGTAGCGGTTGTCCTCTTTGACAAGGCCCATAGCTATGCCTGCCACCGGAGCCTTAATGGGCACCCCTGCATCCATAAGGGCAAGGGTAGAGCCACACACCGAAGCCATTGAGGTGGAACCATTGGAGGAAAGCACTTCCGAGACCAGGCGAATTGTGTAAGGGAATTCCTCCTCAGGAGGGATTACCGGCACCAAGGCCCTTTCGGCCAGGGCACCATGGCCGATTTCCCGGCGGCTGGGAGCCCTTATCGGTTTGGCCTCACCAGTGCAGTAGGGTGGGAAGTTATAGTGGTGGATGAAGCGTTTGGATTCCTCAGGTGTGAGGCCATCGAGGATTTGCTCCTCGCCATGCGTCCCCAAAGTGGCAATGGTGAGCACCTGAGTCTCACCCCTGGTGAAAAGCCCTGAACCGTGGGTGCGGGGGAGGATGCCAACCTCGCAGCTTATGGGTCGTATCTCTTTGAACCCTCTGCCATCGGGGCGCTTTCCTTCTTCGAGGATGCGTTTCCTGACCAGCGCCTTTAGGGTCTCGGTGAAGGCTTCCCTTATATCTTCAGGGGAATGCTCTTCGCCGAGTTCAGCCATCAATTCCTCCAACAGGGCATCGAGGGCTTCATTGCGCTCGGCCTTGATGGGGTTCTTGTCCAGCACCTCTTCCAGACGGCCATCGAGATAGGCAGCTACAGCCTGGCGGGTCTCTTCTGGCAATTCGTGGATAACCGGTTCCCTCTTCGGCTTGCCTACCTGCTCGGCCATTTCCCGCTGGATTTTGATGAAATCCTGTAAAGCCTTATGCCCCACCTTGATGGCCTCTACAATCAAATCCTCGGGGGCTTCCTTAGCCCCGGCTTCAACCATCAGGACGGCGTCTTCCGTCCCCGCCACTTTTATGTCAATGAGACTGTGCTCCATTTGGGAATTGGTGGGGTTGATGACGAATTCACCGTCAATGTAGCCCACTTTGACCGCTCCGATAGGGCCATTGAAGGGGATGTCGGAGATGGTTAAAGCGGTAGAGGCCCCTATCATAGCCGGTATGTCTAGGGAGTGTTCCCCATCAGAGGAAAGGGCGGTAATCACTATGTGGACATCGTTCCTCATACCCTTTGGGAAAAGGGGCCTTATGGGGCGGTCCACAAGGCGGCACAGGAGGATGGCCGATTCGCTAGGACGGCCTTCACGCCGGAAAAAGCTGCCGGGGATTTTCCCGGCTGCATAGAGGCGTTCTTCGAAGTCCACTGTCAGGGGGAAGAAGTCAATCCCCTCTCGGGGTTCCCTGGAAGCGGTAGCCGTAGCCAGTATTACCGTCTCTCCCCATCTTACGGTTACGGCTCCCCCAGCCTGGAAGGCGACTTTCCCCGTCTCGATGATGAATCTCTCACTGCCTATTTGGATTTCAAATGTACTGCTCATAATCGTATCCCTCCTCTAACCCTGCTCGCCTAGGAAATACGCAACACCCTTCGGCGAGGTCAGGCTTAGAGGCCAGGGACTGGAAAGCAACTCCTTGTCCTGAAACAAGGCCCTGCTTTCCAATTCCTGCGCCTCATTTCCCGACCTCGCCTGGTTTTGTAAGAGGAATGGCCCTTTACTTGCGCAATCCTAGGCGCTGGATTAAGTTTTTATAACGTCTATAATCTTTTTCCTGAAGGTAATTCAGGTAACGCCTCCTCCTTCCCACCAGCTTTAGGAGACCTCTCCTGGAATGCTCATCATGCTTGTGCACCTTCAAGTGTTCCACAAGGTGATTGATTCGTTCAGTAAGCAACGCTATCTGCACTTCGGGAGAGCCCGTATCGCTGGAATGAAGGCGGAATTTTTCTATTATTTCCTGCTTCTTCTGTTTATCCAAGGGCACTTCCTCTCCCTCCTTCGGAAACTCAAAATTTAGGCGGCTGAGAAGCAGCCGCCATAGCACTCTAAAATTCGCCTTCATTATAGCACAGTTTAGCCAGGGGTGCAAATGACGTTCGTGGATTGAGTCTGT
>Ga0116200_10000081_pt1 | contig 22012 bp, 24 predicted proteins | sample Mar14436cmmetaG_FD_94478 | JGI IMG/M metagenome (GOLD analysis project Ga0116200, IMG submission 94478) | Marine hydrothermal vent microbial communities from Guaymas Basin, Gulf of California to study Microbial Dark Matter (Phase II) - Marker... ... | reverse complement strand
ATTAACAGAGAATTTAAGACATTATCTCTTCCATCCCCCACAAATGCTACATTAACGTTCTCAAAGCTACCAAATTTTTCATAGATCGTCATAAAGTCAGCTAACGCTTGTAAAGGATGAAATAGATCACTAAGCATATTTATCACAGGAACAGAGGAGTAGACTGCAAGCTCCTCTAGAGTTTCATGTCTATATACACGAGCAGCTAAAATATCATGGTATCTCGATAAAACCCTAGCAGTATCCTTTATGGGTTCTCCTCTTCCTAGTTGTAGCTCATTCCAATTATATATAACAGGCAAAATACCTAATTGGTAAGCGGCAACAACCATCGACGCTCTAGTACGAGTAGATGGTTTTTCAAATATCAATGCTATACTCTTGCCAGTAAAGGATATATTTTTCAAGGACTGCCTCTTTCTCTTAAATTCAAGAGCACATAATATCATGTCCTTAATTTCCTCTCTACTGTATTCCTTTAGTGTTAGGAAATGTCTCACTCTTAACACCCCATAAGAAATCCGTACGAACGCAACTATATAAACGAATTCCTTGCATAAAAACTGTCTATGCATGAAACATTACTAAATTAAACGATGTTAGCTTGAAGTAAATTACTTTAGAAGATCTTCCACAAACGCTTTATAATCGAAAAAGTGGAGATCTTTGTATCCCTGACCAGTCCCGATAAATATAATAGGTTTTCTAGTAGTATAAACAATAGATATGGCTGCGCCTCCTTTTACATCAGCATCGATTTTAGTCAAGATACTACCATCTATTCCAATAGCATTATTAAATTTCATAGCTTGATCTAGCGCGTCGTTGCCTGTAAGTGCATCACCTACAAATATTTTCAAGTCAGGACATACTACACGAGAAATCTTAGCCATCTCCTGCATAAGATTAGTGTCGCTTTGTAATCTACCAGCAGTGTCTATTAAAACAATGTTAATTCTATGCTTTTTAGCATAAGCTACAGCATCGAACGCTACAGCAGCAGGATCTGCTCCATATCTATGTTTTATGACACGAACACCTATATTTTTTGCATGAGTCTCTATCTGCTCGATTGCACCTGCACGAAAAGTATCTGCTGCAGCAATAACTACTGTAAAGCCTCTTTCCATGAACCATTTAGCGACCTTAGCTATTGTCGTAGTTTTGCCATGCCCATTCGGCCCTACAAATAGTATGATTAAAGGTTCACCTTGAGCTCTCTTCTCTCTCGCAATCTTTTCTATATCCACACGCTCAGCGCTTTCAAACAACTCCATTAAGATCTCTTTTACTAAGCTTTTAATGAGAACCTTTTTATCCGAACCCCTTTTAACTCTTAACCCCTCTACCCTTTTTTTAAGAGCATTTATAATATACTCTGCTACCTCGACAGCAATGTCGGCTTCTACTAAGGAGAAAATTATTTCGCTCTCTATCTTCTCAACGTCTTCAGCTCTAAGCTCAGTATACGCGATCTTATCAATAGCGTCTTGTAAAACTTCTTTTAATCTTCTAAACAATCACTCTCACTTCTGTTTTCCAATAATCTGTCTTTCAATATAACTCATCCTAGATAATACATTCTGATATTCGGACGTACGCTTTTGAAGTTCTTCACGTAATAGTTTGATCCTATTTTCTATGTACGATATAGCTTCATCAAAGCTTTTCTCAACCACTACTCCACTACCAACATTCACTAAGACTTTTTCATTCTTCAAGTAGGATGCTCTAACCATTATATTTCCCCCTATAGGAACTAAGATTGTTTCTCCACCCATTAATTTGGATATCTCTTTTAGAGAGTAGAGTGCTATCTCCATATCATTTATTGCAACATTAATTAATTCTATCCTATTTTTTAGCTCGCTGGCTATCTGAGATAACAATGCATACTCAGAAGATAGAGACTCCTTACTTCTGCCCTCTGCAGCACACATATTTCTTCCACTTCATTATGGGACATTAATTATTTATTTATAACTATGGACGACAAGGTTGTTTGCGGAAACAGGGAGTTCATATGCGAAAAGTAAAAAGCCAGCTATGCAAGAAACTAGTATTTCACAATTTTATCAAGTGCTATAATCTCCTTCACGTACTGACTCTCAACTTCTTCGGGATCTAGCTTCCTTATCTCGTCAATTCTTATATAACTTCTTTTTAACTTATGACGAGATCCTAAAATGCTATAAAGCTTTTCAAGCGCATGCTCCTTATTAAGAGCTGGTACTTCAATCTTAAACTCTTGTACAAATCCCGTCTTAAATTTCATCTTCCCTGTAATTCTATATACCTTGACTTCATGGCTCATACTAACTTCACCAAAATTCATCCTTATCCTACAATATGCTACCTAATAAATATTTTAGCATCGTGTTTACATAAACTTCCCCTATTTATTCTCGGGTTTGTATCTAGCTAAGCCTTCAAAACATCGCGAGACTTTATATTTCGAGTAAAAGAGCTTTAATCCTCTAAGAAATATGTTCATGAAACGATATTATCACTATAGTAACGTGTCAATTGAACAGCTTAATCACGCTTCTAGTTAACGAATACTATCTTCCCGCCTGTTAGTGAGTTTTAGATACCCCTAGGATTGGCGTAGGTGATGAGCAACCCTCCTCACAACATCTATAACAGAGTAAAACCATACCTTATAAAATCGTAATGTCGCTGATACCCTTACCTGTCTAGCTTCTACTTCCTTTTACGACCAACAAAGAGTATTATTCACATGTTTGAGGAAATTATAGTCAAGCGTGCTGGGAATCAAATATAATGTTATACCACCTAAAGAGCATCAAAAGAAAACAAGAAAATATTAGGAAGAAAAGCTAAGAATACAAAGTAGTATCGGATTAAACACTTATAACTTCTAAAGTTTCTTCGATACTCGAAATAGGCAGATAACTTTAGACAACTAGTCTCCAAAAAATACCTGATGTAGTCTCATTAATTCAGGTCCGGTAGTCTCAGAACCTACAATTCCTCCCTTACTATTGACTACTATACCACTTCTGAGAAAAATATTTCCTCTATTTACTGTTCCAACATCTGCTTTTACCCCGAATATATCCCCTAGCTCTTCAATCTCTTCCTCCTTTATTAATGGATTTACTAAAAGCCCCTTATTAGAGACAACAGCCACTGACCCGACAAGAGGAAATCCTGAAATTGCTCTAATTATAACCTCCACATCAAGCACATCTTGGATTTCCCTGCAGAGCGTGCGTGGCAACAACGGGCTTATGATAGCAGCTTTATCATTGGCCAGAATTAGATTACCTATAGCACTTTCCTTCACGTTCCTTATTACCATAACGTTAACTTCCTCCTTTACGAGTTTTTTTATTAGTGATAATTCCTCATCCGTGACAAGTTTGCTTAGAATAAGTCCCTTAGAATTTCCAGAAGAGAATACTCCAATCAAAGGTGATTGACAAAGGGTTATTCTATATACTGGAACCTGCAAAGAAGAGGCAACAATCCTTTCGAGTTTCTCAGGAGCATCCTTGGGTATGAATGAGAATAACTCGTTAGTATATACGTAGACGCCTATATTTGGATTACCATAGATAAGGGTTTTTTCAAAAGTCAATATATATCACTCTTTGAATAGCTCAACTTCAGCTAGGTCTTCCTCAGTTTTAGTAACTTTTACCTTAATTCTTCTAGGAGGTTTCTCGATGCCTCTTTTCCATATAAACTCATTCACATCATTACTGATCCTAACATACTTGACATGAAAATGTCTCTGAACATACTCGTGAAGTATTCTTATCGCTTTCTTAGCTCTCTTTTTACGAGGCGCCAGCCACGCGTCTCTAAGAGGTATTATGCATACACCTTCCTTCTCGGGCATCCCATATCACCTTCATAGTTGCATACGACTCCTTCTCCAGTTCCTTCTCGGACGTCGAGTCACTTTTCTCAGCGTCTTAGCTATTACCCACACAGGTATAGGTTTATTTGAGTTATACGCACTTGCAAGCCGCTTCTTTTTCGCCTTATGTTTATAATGTGCAACCATTATGTGACACCCTATACCTAGCAAAAAGTGACATATTCTAACTTATATATTATTGCGTTGATTACTTTCTAAAAGTGTATCTGATCTTAATATCTCTTCTGGCGCTACTCGTTAGAGTAAGTAATAGTCTCTTTAACTCATCATCTGTAATCGGCAGTTTTATCCTTCCAGTACCAGCTAGCTGTATGATTTGTAATTCTAGGGCCTCAACCAATTGTGGCTTAACCATCTTTAGATTGTATAGTCTTTCACGGGCTTTAGGTGTGAGGATTTTCCTAAGCATCTCCTGCCTTTTCAGTTCCTCTCTCTTCTTTCTTTCTTCCTCTTCAGCCATCTCTCGCATTCTTCGCTGGTATTCAATAAGCTTTCTCTTTTTTATCTCCTCCAGCTCGGCATCATATTCCTCACTCATGGCAAATCCACCTCAAACCTTATAAAATGTCAGATTAAATAACTATTGACATCAATTTTAATCTACTGCACTGAGACTGTACTTGGCAAGTTATTAAGTCAGCATCACTTTACATATTTTATTAACTCGGGTTTCTCTCTGACCAATCTTCTAAAGATTCTAGCAGCCAAGCCGTCCAATAATGCTCTTCCCTGCGGCGTCATTACTCTCCCCCTCCTATCCATCTTAGCAACCAGTCCAGCTTTCTCGAGTTGTTGTAAAGCCTTTCGTATAATGGACCCTCCAGCTTTTCGGAAATGCTCTCTAACATGACCTAAATCTTTCCTTCCACCGTACGCTGTTCTTAGTCTTTCAATACCGACCGGACCGTCAATATATATCTTCCTCAAAAGCGACGCGCATCTAACATACCACCAATCAGGGTCTTCTGGAACTCTTTCCTTATGCGGACTAGTCTTAACATATAAAGCCCACTCCGGAGGCTTGATTACATCGCTGTAGTTTTCCTTAAGATACTGCGCTAGCTCTTTTATCAGGATCCGAGGCGGTATAAATTTTGCATTAACCAATTACATGCACCTTACAACACAAAATTATGGATTATATATAATTCTTTTCATCCTTTTTAATATTATTTTTTAACTTATTTAATGAATTAAAGTTCTAATTTAATAATCCTATAAAATTTTTTGCTAATATCATGAACAGGATATTGCATAAGTATCAATCCTATTACTCAAGTTTAGGAGAATAATGTGAAAAATACGGGATATTTTTAGGTTGAGTATTTACCTCGTAGTCCACTTCCCGGTCCCTAATACTACAGCATGTTTTAGCCGAGTTTCTAAGAAATTATCTTGGCAACACTTGGAATTACGAAGAAGTTTACGGTACATTTATCAGTAAGAGAAAAGTATGTCAAGAATGAGTAAACGTATGAATATGATAGTCGGAGAAAATGACTGGATAATTCTATACTTTAGTGAGAAGAGACGATACATATATCAGGTCTCTGATAAGGAAATAAGTCTTAATGAAGGTATAGTTAATTTAGGGAACCTTATTGGGAAAGAATACGGTGGTGTTTTTAAGACTCACCTAGGTGTTCCGTTCAGAGTAGTTAAAGCCAGCCTATTGGATGTAATCTTAGAGAAATTTAAACGGAAGACACAAATCATATACCCAAAAGATCTTGGATGTATAATTATCGCGGCAAACATTAAGCCTGGTAGCCGAGTAATAGAAGCAGGAACTGGCAGCGGAGTATTGACAGCAATCATCGCTAATTATATACAACCAAGCGGTAGAGTATTCACTTATGAAATAAGGAGAGAATTCTATGAAACAGCTATCAGAAATTTGAGACGCATAGCTCTTGATAAGTTTGTCGAATTTAAGCTAGAGGACATAAAGGAAGCTAAACTAGAGAAAAATGTGGATTCAGTCGTACTTGACCTGCCTGATCCTTGGAACGTGCTACAGAATGTCTCAGAAGCATTGAGAAGTGGAGGAAAAATTGTTTGTTTTGTGCCTACTATTAATCAGGCGGAGAAAACACACTTAACATTAAAAGAAAATGGCTTTATATTTGTAGAGACTAAAGAAGTACTAGAAAGAAAATATGAGGTAAAAAAGGGTGCGACTAGACCTTACACCCTCATGAGAGGTCATACAGGTTATATAGTAAGCGCTACAAAGATCTAATTGTATTTACTTATAGCTACCTATTAGGAGGATAACGAACATAAAAGTTTATTAACTGGGCTCACTATGAATGCACAGAAGTGCAAGTCTGGGTTATAATATAGGGCTTAACGTGTTAATGCAATTAAAGGTGTTATCATGCCTAAAAAGAGAAAAAGCAGAGGAAGACATAAGGGTGGGAAAGGAAAAGAAGACCTAATTCAGTGCGATATGTGTGGAGCACTTGTTCCACGTTCAAAGGCAATAAAGATTACAAGACCTGTCTCGGTAATAGATCCACAGCTAGCTCGTGAACTGAGGAGTAAGGGAGCAATTATCCCAGTCTATAGGGTTACAAAGTATCTATGTGTAAAATGTGCAATACATAGAGGTATAGTAAAAATACGTTCCGAAGAAGAAAGGAAAAAGAAAGCCCCCTTAAGATAATTTTTTAACACTCTCTATCACATGATAACATTCGTACATATTTGCCATCATTGCTATGAGAGAACTGGAAAATTTCTTTACTTCTAGAAGAAACAACATAGCTATAATACTCAAGGCGTCGCAAGCCGTTACTTCTCCCTCCTTTACAGTTAAAAGCTTAGCGAGCCTAGGAGGACGCATGGATTTAGTTGCTAGAGCAATAATATCGTCATTCATGACCAAAAAAGGACTTAGGAAAAATATTTTCTTTATATCTGTCTTCGAAGGTCCGCCAAACCCTCCGCTAGTATTCATGATAGATGGAACAAAATTTGAGTCTTACTCCCTAATTAGTGAAAAAGACGTAGGAGAGATTATTCTCAAGGCGTTAAAAGGAGAAAGTCAAAACGGAGTTTTTATACAGAAGGAAAACTTTCGAAACATAGTTAATTTCTTTCTCCAAAGATTAAAGAGAAACCAAATAGTTTACCTCCATGAGAAGGGTGTTGATATACGCAGGATCCCAATAAGTAGACTTCGAGACTCAAAGGTATTCATACTTGGTGATCATAAAGGTATTGATAAAAAAGATGAGAGGTGGTTAGTAACAAAGGAGATCTCTATGGTGAGTATAGGACCCATATCCTATTTATCAAGCCATTCTATCACTATAGTCTTGGAAGAAATCTTTAGAGCTCAAGAAAATCTTTAAAATCATCGATAGAGTAGTGAACTCTCATATTGTATTCTTGGGCTATTATTGGAGATAATATACTTACATCGACATAGGATGTGAAAGGCCTTACGAGATTTAGAACTCTCGTAGAGAGACAAGATGGACATATCAAGTATTTACCAAGAAAAGTGGTATCGCATGATAGACATCTGCTAACTTCATAGGTTAGCGTAAACCATCGTATTCCTTCCGCTTTCAGCTTCTTTAATAGTTTGGAAAGAAAACGGTACGAAATTATACTACTCGAAGACATATGTAGATTAAAGATCCCTCCGCTTTCCACGCTTCTTTGAAAAATGCTCTCTAACCTTACTCTTTCCTTAATGCTGTATTTTTCATGATAAGAAAACGGCCCTACTGTGTTATAGTCAAATATACTTGCTTTTCCAATAATTTTCCTCCCATATCCTTTGATACTTTCTATTTGTTTATATAATTCTTGAGAAACTATCGCTGAAGAAACCAAAGTCTCTTCATCGCCAAAATTGTTACTTATCTCGCGCCAAAATCTTTCAGTTAACTGAGATAATTCCGGCACATCTATATAGGAATGATGAACCTTTAACGTAAAATGAAAACCAGTAAAGGCTAGGTTATTCTTGTAATTTAACTCAGACATGTTTACTTTGAATGAATCCTTGAGCTTGTTAATTACAGAATCAGATACTAGAGTTTTTCCAAGATTTTTAATCACAGATATTACATCTTCTAGAATTTCTATGAAATCAATACTCCTTTGTATACTTTTAACTAGCATTATAGGCATGTTTATACCAGCGGCATATTTGAGTAACTCTAGCTTACTATCCTCCTCTATACCTATTTTAAACAAATTACCAGTTACAAGCACGTTCCTCTCAGGATATAGATCTACAATCAAAGACTGACCATTGAGAATCATTTTTAGAATAGATGAAATTATTTGCTTGTTTTTATAATCCTCCTCATCTATCCTTAGGATAAATAGCAAGTTGGGAAAAATGCTTTCAGAAAGAACCTTAAAAAGATTAGAGGTTACCTCCAAAGCATCCTCATTCTCACATCTCTTATTAACAAGCTCTGGAGAGTCAATAACTACTGAAACCTTATATGTTGTTTCTGCTAGGCTATCCATCATTTTTAGGCTTTGTTTTATTTCGCTAATACTTAATTTTTTCTTGTTAATTACATAGTTAAAATTATTTATTATATGTTCTCCAATTGAATATCTAAATTTTAAAAGAGATTTTAGATAATAGAGTATGTCAACATTGCTAAGATAGGCTAAAGAATTATACACTATCGCGGAAAGACCATTATATAGATAATAGGGATGCCAGATGTACATGTATCCTTCTCTTATGAATTCCTTTAACATTGTAGACATTTTACTCTTAATGACATGAAGATCTCTTAGTTCATCTAGTACAACGAGAGGTTTCTCATAAACGACTCTTTTAAGATCAAGGAATGTATAACTGGAACTTTCCCCAGGAAGACGGAACCCCTTTCTAAGCAGTATGAGATAAATAATACCTATGAGTTCGTCCTCATAAACTTCCCTTAGTCCTGACTCTAGCAGCAGTCTTTCAATTTCACTTACTATTTCTAATGACCTCCCCTTTGTAAGGTTAAACTTTTTAAGGTAATTATTTATCATCTCCCTAGAATAGTACCGAGAAATGCCTTTTTCGTCATAAATTACTATTTTATCAAGTGTGTTTATCTCGATTAACATCTCATTTATCTTATCGTAGACTTTTTTACCATATTCTGTAACTATATAACCTCCTCCAGACTTTACGGTTACTAGACCCATCTCCTTAAGTTTGTTCAGATGAAAGCTCAGCCTGCTATTATGTTTTAAACCTAAGATTGTATTTAGTTCTGAGAAAGAGAGCGGTCCCTTCTCAATTAGTATTTTGAGTATATTGAACCTCACTTCCTGAGAAATAGTTCTTAATAGTTCCACTATAGAACTACTCGACATATATAATACCGTGATAAAACCTTATAGACTACTTTATTTGATTATGAAACAAATTAAATTATTTATTACCTTCCATTTTGCTGGGGAAACTACGCTACATTTAAAACCACGATATTTTCTAGCAGATCTTGTACTGCCCAGCATAGAGAAATATTATAAAGTGTAACGTTTCTGTATTACCGGAGGATGCAAAGTTATGGCTAACCGTAGAATAGCTGTCGCTATTGTTGAGCCGTTATATGAGATGAATATAGGTTACGTTGCCAGAGCTATGAAAAATTTCGGATTAAACGAGCTTTACATAGTAAATCCTAGATGTGAAATTGGAGAAACCACGAGAATGTATGCGTCTCATGCTCAGGATATCATTGATAACATAGTAATAGTTGACTCATTTAGTCAACTCGTCTCAGAATTTGGCCTCATAGCAGGAACAACTGGAAAAATACCTAAGCGGCTAACTCCCGTTAGAAGATACATCACTGCACCCCATTTTGCCGAGATACTATCTAACTTTACAGGAAATATTCTAATAGTTCTCGGACGAGAAGATATAGGTTTAAAGAATGATGAACTCGAACTCTGCGATGTAGTCGTCACAATAGAAGCGAGCCAACATTATCCAATACTGAATATCTCTCATGCAGCAGCTATAATCTTCTATGAGATCTTTAAGAGGTCGAAAACTGAAAAACTAGGAACATTAATGAAGCTACCATCGAGAAAGGAAAAAGAACTTTTACTAGATCTCATCGAAAAAAGTTTGAAACTTCAAGGTAAAAAGGAAGAATTTGTATCCAGAGCGATTCTTAGGATTAAAAGGTTAATTGGAGAATGCCCTTTTTCAGAACAAGATGTGCGGCTTCTGCTAGGTATAATAAGAAATTTGTATGAGAAAGCATCAGAAAACACTAAAGACAAAAGTTTATAAGATAATATCCTGAAACAATAATGAAAAGTGTAGGTGTTAAGTATGCCTAGAAGACCATGGCACTGTTACAGACACTTTGGCACTCCTCCATATACTAGGAAAGAGTATATTAGAAGTATACCACCAGTGCAAATACCAAAATTTGACTTAGGAAATACTAAGGGTGACTTTGAATATACTTTAAAATTGATAGCCTTAGAAAGCGGACAGATATCATCTAACGCGTTGGAAGCTGCACGACAAATGGCAAACAAATATCTAGAAAAAAGGATAGGAACCCAGAACTTCCATTTAAAGATAGTTACATACCCTCACCATATAGTGAGAGAAAACAAAATGATGGCTATGGCTGGCGCTGACCGTCTTCAAGACGGTATGAGACTCTCGTTCGGCACACCAATAGGAAGAGCTGCTAGAGTCAAAAGCCTTAAGGAAATTATTATAGTAAGAGTAAACAGGCAGCATACTGAGCACGCTAAAGAAGCATTGCGAAGAGCTGCCTCGAAGCTATCTTTGCCTACCAGAATACTAATCACCGAAAAAAGAACTAAACGACCAGAGACACAATAACTATTGCAATATTTCATCCCCGTATTATTGTAAATTATTACATTAAGTTTTGAACAATTATCTCTTCCTTAAGTGAATATAATAGTAAAATGCGATACGAAGGAGGGCGTTATGAGATGCAGAAACTACATAGAGAAAGGATAGAAGTTGCCTTAAGTATATGGAGTGAAATACTTAAGGGTAATATAGGATCTCGGGAAGAGCTAGTTAACAGGCTAAAATCTCAATACATTAGAAACAATATTGAACCAATCCGCGGAAAAACGAAAATAAATATTTACGATAAAGAACTCGCAACAGTCTATTTGGTTGGAAGATACGGCTTGGGACTCGACAGTGAAGAGTATGAAAAATACTTTCAGACATTATTTAAGAAAGAATATCTATGTGAAAAGGCTATAGAGCAGATCCTTTCAGGAGAAAATCCAAAGAAAGTCATCCAAAAATTGTTCGGGAAAGCAAACGAGGATATAGTTTTTCGTATACTGCGAATAGTTGCAACGGGGGTATTCCTCGACTTTAAGACCGAAGATGATCTCCTAAATCTAATAAAGATATTTGAAAAAGAATTTCCAGTATATGGAAAGAAGTTTGACGGCTTTAAGAAATTTTACATAGCATTCAAGATGGCAGAACAAATTGCAGGAGGTATGATTAGAAATAGAATAGAAAAGGAGACGCTAAAACATGCTTTATGCTTGAAGTTTAATGCTGTAAAATCTGCTCCTTCAGATTCATTCGTCAGAGAAATAGCAACAAAGGTTTTGAAAGCCGATGAGTTTAGGGTAAATGATACCCTGAGTATAGTGAGTATCGAAGCAGATCTTTTATAACTTATTTTCTCTCAATAACAAAGATATTTGAGAGAAGCCCTCCCTCGATTATCGTCCTTTTCTCGATAATATCAAAGGAAAATTTGTATTTTTCTAACAATTCTTTGATCAAACCGGATCTTGAAGTGAGTAATATTAGTAAACCATCACTTCGTAGAACCTTCTCAGCTAAATCAAACAAACATCTATAAACTTTATATAGTCCACCTTTGGCTCTCTCTCTAACACCAAAGGGGGGATTCGTTATGATAGCATCAACTGCTAACTCCTTTAATCTATGAGGTAATTCGCATATATCCGATACCTCAAAAAAAATACGTCCAAAGTTTGCTATTTCGGAATTTAATTTGGCTCCTTGTATATGTCTAGGATTTATGTCAAAACCGTAGCACTCACATTCGGGGTTAAGCCTCTTACATTCTATTAATATTGTTCCACTTCCACACATAGGATCAAGCACTACCTTCTGATAATGTATTTTCCCAAGATAACAAAGTGCATTGGCTATGATAGGATTTATCATTGAGGGATGCTTGTACCTCCGATATCTGCGACGATGAAGAGGGTTTCTAAACGTTATGTTAAAACCTAATCGCACAATATTTTTCTCAGATTCAGCATATATGACGAGGTCGGGATCATCTAGAGAAACTGGAAAAATAATTGGATAACTTTCTCTAATAATGCTCCCTAAAGTTTCAGACAGCTGTATCGAAGTAACATTAGTAGAATTCTTTTCAATTCGAGACGATACTATTGCGAAAAAAGTATAGTTAGTTATCATGTCCTTCAATATCAACAGAAAATCTTTAATCTTCATACTAATTTCATCTATATTTTTTATTTTAATCTCTTCAGTTAGTAAATATATATTATCCACTAAACCTGAGTTGCGAATAATCTTTCTAAGAAAATCTTCTAAGAATCGTTCATCTGCTAATTCTATAAATAGTCTCCCCTTAAGTCTTCTGATTTCATATGACTTTACAGCATCTCCCAGACTTAGAACTTTGTTGATCTCTACTGGAATTAAATCTTCGATCCCTGGGACTGTTGTGAGTAATATCTTCATCGTGTCTCACTTTTGGTTTTTGAAGTGGACTAGCACGCTCATAAACTTCTCCTTTACAAAAGCATCCACCTTTTCTCTACATACACTCCCGTAAGTTTCAATCATACTGATAGCATAGAGAGAGCGCATAATCTCCTCAATGAAAACATTAGCTAAGACATCCCCACATATTACTATGGAACTATGTCCTATGCAACACTTTTCACTAACTTCTATTAATTGTTTTTCTTTACAGTACCTTCCTATCTTTTCACATTTAATTATTACAATGTACTCTACGATAGGCTCTTTTAAACCGTCAGTAATTATTATACTATTGGTGATCTCCACTATACTTCCTATCTCTTCTATCGATATAGGGGGTTTAACCTCCTTGATAATCAAAACCATAAGGCCTACATTACTTCTTATTCTATACCATATAATGTACTATCTTCATAGAACTTTTTAACTCTAATATCTTTTCTTTAATGAATTTAATATCACAGTATGGGGTACTATGGCGTAAAACAAGCATGCGATAGCTTGTTTAGTATCGAATCACCCCGATAGTGTTCTCTGAGATAAACTAAAAATCACCATTAATTTTTGCGACAACCGTTCTTAGGTAAGGCGAAGAGAGCATATGGAGAAAACTTTCGTCCTTTGAAGCTCTCCATAATGGACTAGAAACACCAATCATATATTTTGTACCATGACTTGTCTTAGCCATCTTCTTAATATAACCCTCATGAGTGAGATTGTCTAAAACGTCTTTTATCAGTGTTAGGACAACAGGATGAGTGGGTATCCCGGCATGAACAGCGATTTTCTTAGCAGTAAACGTTATTACACTCCCCTTAGTCTTTTTGATTAGTCTCATAATTGTTCTAACAACAACATATTTTAGCTCATCATAATCTCTGTATATCGTAGATGAAATTATACTGTTTTCTCGCATGGTTAAAAAGGTTTAATAAGATATTATTTAATATTCCAAAATATGAAATACAAAAATACTAATGTATTACGTCAATCATTCACATATATTAGGAGTTCAGGAGATGATTGTTGAGAACCTTCTTTGCGACATTCCAATACCTTTAGTCTTAAACCCGCTTTATTGAAGCAAAAGCCTAAGAGAAAAATCGGCTATCATAAGGTATGGAATAGTGTGGTAATACAAACACATAACTTGGCATTAATCTATCATGTCGGGGTTAATATTCTATCTACGTTTTAAGTCTTTTAGACTTACTATTGTGTGTTGAAGAAGTCCCCTTGAGAACTAGACTAATAGAATTCTGATTCGATTCAGAAATAGGTACCGAAACATTTAAAAATAACTAAAAAACGCATGATTGGATAATAACAATGAGTTCAGACATACCATTATCAGATATATATGTTACAGATACATCTGCTATACTTAGAGGTACCTTAAGACAGGCAATAAAGCAGAATAAGATAGCGGGTAGACTAGTTATTCCCACATATTATATTTCATACTTTGAAAGACTTGCTCGAGAAGGAAGTAGTCTCGGATTTACAGGAATACAAGAATTAAAAATTATTAGAAAAATAATAACAGAGGATTTTCAGGAGGTAATAGAGCTTGAATATTTTAACGATATACCACGCAGATATAGGAGCTACAGGGATATAAATCCAGACGATATAGCAAGAGATCTGGCATTGGAATTAAACGCTATTCTGATCACATCAGATAATATTCTCAAGGAGATAGCAGAAACATTGGGTATTCAGATACTCTTCCTAAGACCTATGGATTCAGAGAGAATAGCACTCGAAGAATTTTTCACAAACGATACTATGTCGATACATCTAAAAGAAAACGTCATTCCATATGCAAAGAGAGGTAGGCCTGGAGACTGGTATTTTGAAAAGCTTCGTGATACACCGATGACAAAAGAGGAATTAGAGGAATTAATAAGAGAAATAATAGAGAAGGTAAAAACATCGCCGAACGCTTTCATAGAAGTTGAACGTCCCGGATCAACGATAGTCCAGCTAGATGCTTATAGGATAGTAATAACTAAGCCTCCATTCTCTGACGGCATAGAGATCACAGCTGTGAGACCTATCGCAAAGCTTTCTCTTGAAGATTATAAGTTACCACAGAAACTTATTACGAGACTTGAGCAACAAGCTGAGGGCATATTAATAGCTGGCGCACCAGGTATGGGTAAGACAACGTTTGCACAAGCTCTAGCAGAGTTTTATCACAAGAGAGGTAAAGTCGTAAAAACTATAGAATCACCAAGAGATATGCAGTTACCAGACGAAATTACACAATACTCTAAAAACTATGGAACTTCGGAGGAGCTACATGATGTTCTTCTCCTTTCACGTCCAGACTATACATTTTTTGATGAAATGCGCGATACCAAGGATTTCGAATTATATACAGACCTTAGATTAGCGGGAGTAGGTATGGTAGGCGTAGTGCATGGAACAAGTCCAATTGATTCAATTCAGAGATTTATAGGAAGAGTAGAATTAGGAATGATACCCTCTATCATAGATACCGTTATCTTTATAGAGAATGGCAAAGTGTCCAAAGTATATGAACTAGAGACTGTTGTAAAGGTTCCTTATGGACTTAAGGAAGCTGACCTAGCACGACCTGTAGTTGTTGTTAAAAACTTTATCACCAGAGAACCTGAATACGAGCTATATGTGTTTGGCGAAAGAACGTTCGTAGTACCGATTAAAAAGAAAGAAAGTCCAAGGGAGTATAAGATAAAGACGTCTGTTCTGAGAATTATAAGGAAATATATCCCAGACGAGGATATCGACGTGAGAATGACAGAAGATGGTCGTGTGTTAATCTTTGTAAATGCTGAATACTATAACTACATGTTAGGTCGCACACGAAAGAAGCTTGATAGGTTGGGAAAAAGGCTTGGAGTGGAAATTGAAGTGAGACCGAGCATATAATATCGAAAATCAAGGATTTTTAATACGTTAAAGTAGTGCGGGGGCCGGGATTCGAACCCGGGCAGGCCTACGCCAGCGGATTTCCCAATAAATCGAGTTCTTGAGTCCGCCCCCTTTAACCTGGCTCGGGCACCCCCGCCATCTATATACAATAGTCTTAGCCTATAAATAAAATTTTAAGTTTTCTATGCCACTTGAACAGCCCTAAAAATGTATAAGAAAATCTCCTACTAACTTAGCTTGATTATATATAGCATTATTATGACCTTCTTTCGTCAAAAATGCTCTGGGTCTTCTCCCATAACTCTAGTCTCCTCTTTTTGAGTTTCCTAGACTCTATCCTTAGAAAATTATTTACCGATCTATGACTTCTTCCTCTTATAATCATCTCTATTGCTTCTCTCGCGGTCTTTACTTGTTCATAATCCCCTATTATACCAACCTCCTTCTCACCAACAGCAATTTCAGTCCCTGTCATTTCCTCAATAAGAACCTTTACTTTCCCTTCACTCCCTATAATTCTGGCCTTTATTCTTTTCAAATCTCTTTTATCACGATAAACCTCTGTTAAATCCATTACCTCAAAAAAGATATTATCATCGCTCAATTTTAGAGCACTTTTAGCAGGAAAACCGAGCGAAATCGCTTCTATTGCTTGTTTAGCTTTTAAAAATTTATATGGAAGAGTATCTTTATCAGCTTTCAGATATACTATCGAATTCTTCTTATCTACAATTATATGAATCCCGAATTGTTTCTCCAAGATATTTTTATGTGACTCAATTATCCTTAACTTCTTAGATCCAACAGAGATAGGTAATAGACCTCGCATAGTAGCATCCCCTAAAAAGACTATTTATTTATTTAAAGAGTAGATGTTAATAAGTATTAGGCTGAAGAATCTTATGGAGGAGAATTTCGAGAGGAAAATAAAAAAAGGAACTCGATTTAAGAGATTTAAAGATTCTGAGCTATTCAAGGTGGTTGAAGAAGTTTTTGACAGCCAAACACTTCAATCTCTTTATTACTTGATGAATAAAGGATATATAGACAAAATCTATGGTGTAGTTGCAGCTGGAAAGGAAGCAAGGATTTATTGGGCTGAAGATTCACAAAATAGAGATTTAGCAGTTAAGATATTTTTAGTTAAGACAGCTGAATTTCGTCGAGGAAGGTTAAAATATATCGAAGGAGATCCCCGCTTTAAGCGAATCAGGAAGGATATAAGAAGCATAGTGAGAATATGGTGTTCTAAGGAGTTCCGAAATCTAAAGAGAGCATATGAGAGTGGAATAAGAGTGCCTCAACCATACACTTTCAAAGATAACATACTTCTTATGGAGTTCATTAATTCTGGTATCAGAGGAAAACCTGCACCAACTATCAAGGAAAAAGTACCAGAAGATCCTGAAGAAGCCTACTACCAAATAATCTCTGCGATTGAAAAGCTTTACAATAAAGCCAAACTGGTGCATGCAGACTTATCAGAATATAATATCCTGAACAAAGACGAGAAATTATATATAATTGACTGGGGATCCGCTGTCCATGGAATGCATCCACATGCAGAAGAATTTTTGCTAAGAGATATAGTAAATATTACTAGGTTCTTTGAAAGCCTTGGCGTGAAAGTAGAAGATCCCCAAAATATTTATAAACGCATAATCTCGAGAGGTTTTCCAAGATAGTAGGGGGTCATTCAGTCTCTAGTAACTCTTTTAGCCTTTCTAATAGCCCCATTTTTTCTAGTTTTTGAACCTGAGATCCTATGTAACGATAAATTATGTCTCCTTTTGAATCGTATTGAAACTCCCAAGGCGCTACAAGCACTATATCACCAACCCTCATCCATACTCTTTTCTTCATTTTACCTGGGATTCTACATAGTCTTACTTTTCCATCCTCACATAATACACGAGCTCTGTCGTATCCTAAAAACTGTTCAATCACACCTAGCATTGTCCCCTCTTCCTTATTTGGAAATGGTACTTCTTCCTTCTCTTCCATTTTACTCTTTTTCTTCTTCTTAGCCATAATAACACCGTTAAAAGTATCGACTTAACCATCAGTAAGTATGATAAAATAATACACCACAATATTATAAATCTATGTTGATATTATAGAAGTTCCCGATATACTATAATCAATTTATAGATTCCTCACTCTACTTTATTCCTATTCTATAACAAATTACAAAAACCTTTGTTGACTTTATAAAAAATCCATCTGTTGGAATAATAAGGGGATTATGTTGGTAAAGGTACGAGGAAAATACCATCATCTAGAGTGAAATAACCTATTTTTTTGCCCTGTTCGATCCACTTCGGTATTTTTGGTAACCATATTTCCTTTGTTGAATACTCACCATCTAGCGTCATTATTTGAACATAAGGAGGAGTTACCGATACAACTAACGCATATCCCATAGCTTCTCTTCTCATAACCACGTGAATAAGATTCGCTAAACTTTTAGTCAAGAAAATATTTTTAAAAGAATAGTTTGGAAATGAGAGTAGTTTTAGTTGTCTATTAGCAATCTTATATACATAGTATCTCTTATTGTTCAGAACAATGAGATCACCTTCTCGAAATTCGGGCAATTGAACTCTATAGGTGATTTTGCTTAATCTTTTACCCTTATCGCTTATTCCTGCATTCTTAAAGGTCTCTAGTATTTCGGCTTTGAAGATTTTTTTAAGCCTGAGAGCAACAGTACGAGCAACCTTTTGTGATGAAAAAATATAGTCTATCCCTTCGTCTTTTATTGTAACCTCAATAGGCACTGCCGATTTATCACTAGAATACAACTCCTGGAGAATTTTATTGACCGTTCTTTCTATTTTGGAAACCTCTTCTCGAGTAAATGTTCTATTTCGAACTCTTACTTGAACTCTTGCCATCTCCCGTTTAGACTTTATATCAATACATTTAGGACATAGTTTGAATTCTAACTTTATTGAGACATTGTACTCTTCGTCATAAAACGGGAAATCAGGTAATGCTTTTCCCCTAATACGGATTCTCACCATGCCTCTTTTTATCCCTAGAATTTCGTCAAAATTAGCGTTAGCTACCTCGAGATCCTTTACTTCGCCTTTCATCTTTAGAGATTTAGATAAAGTTTTTTGAACTACCTCAGAAATATCTCCCTGGATTTTTGGATTGTACCATTTTCTGCCAATAAGATATGAGCCACATACAGGACAAATAATTATCTTCACTGCTTTTTTTGGTAAAATCACTAAAGGATGCGTCTTCCGATAACATTCTTCACACATTCCTCCATATAATTTCTCTACACTACTACCACATACAGGGCAAAAAATCCTTCCCATATCATCACCTTATGAGTTGAACATGAAGAACTCCCGCGATCCTTATGGCAGCATCTAGAATCAACCTGTTATCTTTAGCTAGTTCCGTCACGACATCGTTTCCAAGCAGATTAATAACTGTAGCATCGCTAATACATTTATAAATTTCGGACAATTTTACCCTTTGCCCACCATAGAACTCTCTTTTAACCTCAACGCGCATATTTTTGTCTTCTAAGACCTTCCCTAAGAGAATCTCGTCACATATCGCTACAATCTTCTCTTTGCCTCTCTTGTGAATTTTTATATAACAGTATTTTTCCTCCCTATTTTTCACATAGATCCCAGCAAACTCGATATGATAATATTTATAATTCCAACAGAATACTATTTAAATATAAATGAAGAAGGCTGGTAATAGAGAGCCACTTTTAGGCAATGACCGAAGACACCAGTACGGATAATTTGCAATAATATGACATTGTGCAAGTCATTATAGGAACATAAAGTTTCTAAATGTTCTAAGTTAAAAGGAATGTGAGAAGGAGGATGTTAAAATACCTTAGCATATAGGGTAATAGTATTTTTCTTTTAGTACTTTAAGCATAAAGATAAAGTTTTCACCATTAAAGCTTGAGGAGAGGTTTGCAGAAGTAGAAAAGATGTAGCCACCACCGGGAGCACCATCCCTTAAGCATCTCAAGACTTCGTCATAGACTTCTTTTTTAGAGCCATAATCGATAATTTTTGGGTTGAAATTACCAATCAAGCAAATTCTATCCCCAAACCTTTCTTTAACGCTTTTCAAATCCATTCCAGCAATGATGTCTATCCCCTGATAAGCGTCTATTCCAGCATCTACAATATCGTCTAAGATCGCGTTAATATTTCCATCTGAGTGCAGAATCGCGAAACCTCCTTTTCCTTTAAAAGCTAAAACCTGTCTCCTAAGAGCGGGGTTTATAAACGTTCTAAAATCCTTTGGACTCATCCAGGGTCCTCTAGAATATCCATAATCAACACACATCATAATGGCATCTGCACCGAAATCGAGTGCTGCCCTCCCATAACTTATTGCAATATCGGTATAATGGTCAATAATTTTTCTAACTAAGCTGGGTTTTGTTCTCATCCATCTTAAAACATGTAGCATCAGGTTAGGCCTAGAAACTATCGGACCCCAAGAGCCATCAGCATCAAAGGACAAGAAAATTTTTCCTTTTACTCTTTTAGAAACTAGCTCAAGTATTTTAAAGACGTCATAGTTTACTTCAGTTTTGCCAAACTCGAAATCCTTTTCATTGTAGGTTTTAGGTTCATCTAGTAGCCATAAGGTCTCATTTGAAAGCCTATACTTATAGCCACCAATCAGGTACAAGTCTTTTCCAATAACTTTTACGTTTGTCTCAGTACATGCTCCTGGGACTCTTATATAGTCTAAACCAGCCTTTAGATGGATCCTAATGAGTTCGTCAGCAATAATTTCGTTTAACTTATCAACATCTTTCCCCGAGGAGAGATAATGCAGAATTTTTCTCAAATTATAACATAGGCAACTTCTACCTAAAACTTTTTCAGCGATAGGAGAAGACATATGCATTTCAAAAACTGGCACACGATCAGGTGTCTCTAACAGAAGGGCAGAAACCACTCTATCCCAGGATTCCATAAATGTCACCTTAGTTTTATAAAACTATGTTAATTATGTCTCTTTATGTTTTTACTTTTAAACTTCCTTCTAAGCCCAGCTTCACTAACTTGGAATCTGGAGTCATTTTGTTATGAAGACGGGAAGTGAAAGACTGAACACTTCAACGTATTTATCATAGCGATGCTCTCTCCTAACAATTAGAGAATCTTGGCGTGCTTAACTTGTTTGCCGTAGCTTAACCCCGTCGAGTCCGACTATAGAAGTAGTACGGGGTAGTAGGGAGAATAATGGGGTAGAGATCCATAAGGAACCCCAGCTAAAATATTGTCAGTCTTAATTATTTCTTTCATCTTTTAAAGATGCTTCAGTAAAAGTGTATAGCGTGTTCTGATAATGTAGGTTTGAGACTTGAATCCACCCCTTAAACAAGCAAATAGGATTATGTTAAAAATTGAAAAGAATATTAGCTGAATATAAAACGCAGATATATGCTTACAGACTCATCAAATTTCTCGTCAAACTCCATCAAATATAGCCTGGAATATTATAAGAGATAATTCTCGTTCAGCTACGCACTGCTTAAACCCTACATTAGAACTTTAAGACCATAACCTTGTCTCAGAATTTAACAACTACATTATCAAATGATGAATCCTAATAATCAATTAAGAAGATTTCCAAGTTTAAAGGCGACTATTATGGATAATATGACTACAACTGTTCAATTGTAAGTATCAGTTTATTTAGATTCTGATATGAAAGCGCAAGTAAATATATATCGAATAGAAGAATATTGCAAATTCTTTAAAAATCAGATAAGTAATGCAAAGTGATGATAAGTTATGTATCTGCGTAATTGCAGTAATAGGAATCGGTGAATCCCCTAGCTAGAGAACCTTTTAATCGAAAGAACTTTAAGAACTATGAAGAACAATTATAATGGTATACGATGGATTTTCTCTTAGGAACTCTTATAGGACTCGAGGATGCCGTCATTGCTGATTTAGCTAGACATACTCAGAATCCTCAAGTGGAAAATATCGGGAATGGAAGAATTATTATAAAAAATTGTCCATGAGATACTGTCATTAAGTTGAGAACCGTTTCTTTTATTTCAAAAGTATTGGATGTTATAGGATTCAGCGGAGAATTTAATGTAAGAGAATTCAAGTATGCTCTGAGAAAGATTTTTAGAGATAAAAAGCAGGATCTGGGAGCAAGATCCTTCTCTGTTAGGGTTAACATCAAAGTCACTCCAAGAATTTCTTAGAGAGGGTTGTTGCAAGAGAGATCCAGAGAACTCTTAGAGCGAAAAACCATCCAAAGGCTAAAAATAGGATACGTGTTGAAGTATATGGCAACAGAGCTGTTGTAGCGTTAGATATCGCTTATAGAATGTATAGGCGAAGATATCTGGTATACAGGCATCCAGCTTCTCT